>Ga0222424_100243_pt1 | contig 45982 bp, 47 predicted proteins | sample 2B2ome_FD_182468 | JGI IMG/M metagenome (GOLD analysis project Ga0222424, IMG submission 182468) | Enriched microbial communities from leaf-cutter ant dump, University of Wisconsin, Madison, United States - 2B200A (version 2) | ecosystem: Environmental > Terrestrial > Nest > Insects nest > Nest... | reverse complement strand
CCTATGCTTTTTATCAGAAAGGCAGAAATCACTGGGACAATACCCTGGACCTGAACCTGGGCTATATGAATACCACGTCACTCGGTACCCGGAAGAATGATGACCGCATCGACCTGGTATCAAAATATGCATATGATGTGGGTAAAAAGTGGGATGTGGGGGCTTTGTTTAATTTCCGTTCACAGATCCTGAAGGGGTATGATTACAACGATACGTCAAAAACGCTGACCTCCCAGTTCCTTTCACCTGCGTACGTATTGTTAAGCCCCGGGGTTACCTATAAACCCACAAAGAATTTTTCCATATTTGTTTCACCGGTAACCGCCCGCTGGACGGTTGTTATGAATGATTCGCTTTCTGCCCGGGGTGCATACGGGGTAGATACCGGCAAACATGTAAGAACCGAGTTTGGTGCTTTTGCCACGATTAACTTTTTCAAAGAGTTTTCAAAATCCATTTCATTTAAAAGCCGGGCGGATCTTTATTCCAATTACCTGCACAACCCGCAGAACATTGATGTATACTGGACCAACCTGCTGAGCATGAAGCTGGGTAAGCTTTTTGCCATCAATTATGCACTGGATCTTATTTATGATGATGATGCCCGGCTTTTTGGCCCCGACGGGGAATCGGCGCGGCCACAGATACGATCGATGCTGGGGATCGGGCTTTCTTATCGTTTTAGCAACAGGTAATGGCACAAAAAAAACTGATCCGTTTTGCAGAGTTAGACACATTTAATAATGTGTTGCAGTTTCCCCAGGAAATAAGGGGGAAATGGAATGCGTATTTTAAAAATGAACATCCCATTACCCTGGAACTGGCCTGCGGGAAAGGAGAATACGCGCTGGGCCTGGGGCGCCTGCACCCCAGCCGGAATTTTATAGGCGTGGATATCAAAGGCAACCGGTTGTGGGCCGGAGCTAAAAAGGCGTTGAATGAGGGGCTGGATCATGTAGCCTTTTTAAGGGCACAGATCGAACAGCTGCATCAATATTTTGCGCCAGGTGAGGTCAGTGAAATCTGGATCACTTTTCCGGATCCGCAGCTGCGGTTTTCAAAAGCAAAAAAAAGGCTTACGCATCCGCGGTTCCTGCGGATCTATCAGCAGGTGTTAAAACCAGGCGGTATCATTCATTTAAAAACAGATAGTCCCAACCTGCACCGGTTCACCAGGGAAGTACTGGAAATGTATCAATGCCCGGTTTTAAAAGACACGGATGATCTTTACAGGGAAGCGGAACTTCCGGAGGAACTGAAAATAAAAACCTATTACGAGAGCCTGGATATTGCCGAGAGCAACCGGATCCATTATGTATCCTTTCAGTTGCCACCTGTGCTTGCCGGTGAAGCAAAGGATCCGGAATTAAAGGAAGCGATCCGCTATGAGCTTGATTGAGGGGGAAGACTACTACGTGAATGAAGATGGTAAGGTGGTGCTTACGGAGAAATATCATTTACAGCGCGGGTACTGTTGCAGCAATGGCTGCCGGCATTGCCCCTATGAATATGAAAATGTTCCTGAACCTAAAAGAACGCAGTTATTAAATGAGCGTAAAAAGCAACAGCAATCCGGAAAAACTTAAAACCGTACGGCCTTCCGGTAAAACGGACGACAGCATCTTTGATCTCATCTACGCTATTGCCCGGCAGATCCCGAAGGGCAGGGTAACCTCCTATGGAGCCATTGCAAAGGCGATCGGCTCCGGTAAATCGGCACGGCTGGTGGGCTGGGCCATGAGTGGAGCCGGCAGGGTAAAACCCAAAGTGCCGGCGCACCGGGTGGTGAACAGCGCCGGGCTGCTCTCCGGGAAACACGCTTTCAAAACACCAACCTACATGCAGGAACTGCTGGAAAAAGAAGGTATAAAAATAAAGAATGATAAGGTAGTGGATTTTAAGACCCGGTTCTGGAATCCGGTGTCGGAGCTGATTTAATGCCGTTGTATTGAGCTGGTATATGTGATTGCCGCTTTTTTTAAAGACTCACGATAACGATTTCGAGGTCTGTTTATCACGCAAGATGTAAAATACATAAATTCGCTTCATCCCAACGCTTGGGAAGATGATCAGCTGTTGTTCGAAAAAGATCACCGCTGCTTATTTTAAGATTGTTTGACAAAATAATTTTCAGGAATGGCTACAACAAGAAGGGCTTTTATACAGAATACAGCCTTGGCAACAACCGGCGTGGCATTAACCGGTATGTTTACAAAAGTAAATGCGTCCAGTTATAACCGCATTATCGGTGCAAATGGAAAGGTAAACCTTGCGCATATCGGTATCGGCAACCGTGGAGCTGAGATCATTGGTGATTTTGCAAAGACCGAGCTGGCAAATGTGGTGGCTTTGTGCGATGTGGACATGGGCGCCAAACATACACAGGGTACCATTGCTAAATTTCCCAATGCAACCCATTTCCAGGATTTCAGGAAGATGTACGATAAAATGGAGAAGTCCATAGACGCCGTAACCATTGCGGTGCCGGATTTTGCGCATTTCCCTATTACCGTACACTCGATGGCGCTGGGCAAACACGTGTATGTAGAGAAGCCAATGGCCCGCACCTTTCATGAGGTGGAGCTGATGATCAAAGCTGCAAAAAAATATCCCCAAGTGGTAACCCAGATGGGAAATCAGGGCCATTCTGAAGCAAATTATTTTCAGTTTAAGGCCTGGACTGAAGCCGGGATCATCAAAGATGTAACGGCCATTACGGCCCATATGAACAGCCCGCGGCGCTGGCATGGATGGGATACCAATATAAAGAAATTTCCTGCGGCGGAACCTATTCCGGAAACCCTGGACTGGGATACCTGGATGTCGGCGCAGCTGTATCACGATTTTAATAAGGACTTCCACTATGGCCAGTGGCGTTGCTGGTACGACTTTGGCATGGGCGCACTGGGCGATTGGGGCGCACATATACTGGATACGGCCCACCAGTTCCTGAACCTGGGTCTGCCGGAAGAAGTAAACCCCCTGAAGCTGGAAGGACATAATGATTATTTTTATCCGATGTCCAGTACCATTGAGTTCAAATTCCCCAAACGGAAAAAAATGCCGCCGGTGGTGATCACCTGGTACGATGGTATTAATAATCAGCCCAAACTTCCGGAAGGGTTTGGTACCTCGGAGCTGGACTCCAGCATTCCAACGGTAGGTGGTAAACAGATCCAGGCGGCAAAGCTGAACCCGGGCAAGGAGATCTATAGCAAAACGCTTACGTTTAAAGGCGGATCTCATGCCAGCACACTCAGCATTATCCCCTCAGAAAAAGCGAAAGAAATGGAATCCAGGCTACCGGAAGTACCCAAGAGCCCGTCCAACCATTTCGCGAACTTTTTGCTGTCCTGCCAGGGAAAAGAAAAGACCCGCTCGCCTTTTGAGATTGCAGGTCCGCTGAGCCAGGTGTTTTGCCTGGGTGTGATGGCCCAGCGCCTGAACCGCAGGATCCTGTTTGACCGGGAGACCAAGCGGGTGACCAATGATGCGTTTGCTGATGCCTTTTTAACCGGGGCTCCGCCACGCAAGGGATGGGAAGATTACTATAAGATATAAATACACGGATCGGGGGACTTTAGGTCCCCCGATCTATTAAGGGCCGCTGCAGAACACTGAACAAAAGAAACCGTACTTTTACAGATGCAATTCTTTCAGAAAATGACAGCAACGCCCGTTCTGTTACTGGTCTTTGTTGGATGTTGCGGTTCTCAGGCTGCGGCACAGGGAACTATTGCAAACGATACGTTGAAAATGGTTCCCGCCTGTGTATCCCCGGCATTAAGAGCCGATGCGCCTTCTTTCAAAGTGAAGCCTGTGGCGCTGCATACCGCTTATTATAATCACCTGGGCTTTATGTGCCGGCAGGAGCTCAAACTGGAAAAGGCAACGAAGACTTCATTCCGTGTCCGGCTGGGCAGTGTGGAATATACAGACCGGATGGAAGGGAAGGGAAAACCGGTTACCCTGCGTTGAGACGGATGCTGCCTGCGTTAAGGAATACGGTATTTACTGAAGACCATGACCGGATACCTGTGCAGCAGCCTGCTTCAGCATATCTAATACAATGGTGGCTTCTGTTGGAGTAAAGTTCCCGAATCCCAGGCGCATAGCACTTAGCTCCCGCGTTTGATACAGCAGGAACTGCGGAACCTGCAAACCCTGAGTGGCACATGCTTTACTGATCCTCAATAAATTCTGGCCCTGCTCCCATTTTGTCCACACGGCCAGCCCCCCGGGTGGTATGGAAAAAGAAACGCTGTTACCCAGCTGCATGGCCAGGGTTTCGCAAAAATGATTGCGCCGTTCATGGTAGATCTTCTGCACTTTTTTTAAATGACGGTGAATTTCACCTTCGGCGATCAGTTCGCCCAATACCTGCTCCATGATGGTATCGCCCTGACGGTCTATGATGGCCTGTACTTTTTGTATTTCTGCGATCAGGTTTTCCGGTGCAATGAGGAAGCCGGCCCGAAAACCCGGGGCGAGCGTTTTGCCAAAGGACCCCAGGTATACCACCATTCCGTCGGTATCGGCACTGGCCAGGGGAAGAATGGGGCTGCTTTGATAATGAAAGTCATACTCATAATCGTCTTCCAGTATAATAAAGCCATAGATGGCAGAAAGTTTTAACAATGCTATACGCCGCTGTGCGCTAAGCGTAGCCGTTGTTGGGTAATGGTGGTGAGGGGTAATGTATAGCAGCCGCACCCGGTGTTTTTTACAAATCCGTTCCACCGCTTCTACATCGATACCTTCATCGTCCACAGGAATGGTCTTTAACTGCGCACCGGATTGCTGAAAGGTCATGTTGGCGGCATAATAACCCGGTGAGCCCACCAATATGATATCGCCGGCATCAATTAACGTGCGGGCTGCCAGGTACATGCCCATTTCCATGCCGCGGGTTACCAGGATGTTCTGAGGAGCAATATGCAGCCCGCGGGTACTGTTCAGAAAATTGGAAAGCTGCATCTTAAAAAAAGAGTCGCCGGGGGCGATGCTGTAACCCAGGCGCTTCCGGTTCACTTTACGGCGTAAGGCAGCCGTATAATAGCGGGCCAGCTGATCTGTGGGAGACAACCGGTAGTCCGGCTGACCATCCGTGAGCATAAGCGGAAGCCCGGGTGATTCATCCGGTACATCAAGGATATTATTGTTTCTGAAATGAAAGCCTGTCTTAGCAGGATACTCTGTTAACCCAAGTACGTCCAGTTTTTTTTTGCCTGTGGTTTTACGCAATGCGGGTTTTACAAAACTGCCTTTATTGGGAAGGGAGGTGATCCAGCCCTGCGCATCCAGCTCTTCATAGGCAGCTACTACCGTTTTACGGTGCACCTGTAATAAAAGGCTCATAGCACGGGTACCGGGCAATTGCTGCCCTCCGGAAAGAAATCCCCGCTGAATGGCATTGATCACCTGGTGCACGATCTGCAGGTAAACCGCCGTGGTACTTTGCCGGTCAATGGGCAAAATAGTTTTGTATGGTAACTGAACCGGACTACTCATTATATAAAAACCGGACTATCCGGATCATCCGGCAAGGTAATAGTTTTGGCGCAGATCAGGAAAGAAAAACCTTTGACCACAACGGATCAAAGGCATCAGGTTACAGAACGTATAGTATTTAAAAAAATGAGAATAACAAATCAGCAGCCAAAACGGGTACAATGCAGAAAAAGAGTTTTAGTGTCAGCAGCGCTTATGCTTGCAGCGGTTTTACCGGCAACGGCACCCCGGGCACAGGATACCTTGCTGGATCCCGTTACGGTGACCTCGTCCGTTATAGAAAAAAGAAGTTCGGAAACCGGGAGGAATATTACCATCCTCAGCGGGGAAACCATTGCACAATTGCCGGTACATTCCGTAGATGAACTGCTGAAATACATACCGGGGGTAGAAGCGCAGATGCGGGGCCCGCAGGGTGCGCAAACGGATATATCGATCCGGGGGGGCACGTTTCAGCAGGTGCTCGTGATCCTGGACGGGTTGCGGCTGAATGACCCCAATACCGGCCATTTTACGGGCTATATCCCGATCAGCCCGGCAGAAATAGACCGCATCGAAGTGTTGAAGGGCGCTTCTTCAGCGGTTTATGGCTCCGATGCGGTAGGAGGGGTGATCAATATCATTACAAAAGCATTTAACAAAAATCAGCAGGCCCGGCAAAAACAGGCTGCGGCCATGGTAAGTGCCGGTGAATACGGTTTGCTGAATGCCAGTGCCGGCGGGTTTTATCAAAATGAAAGAATAAATGTGGGCGCGGGTTTCCTGACCAATAATGCCGATGGGGTACAGCAACGTGGCATCCGGGGCTATTTTCACAATACGGCTGCTTCGGCCGGGCTGATGGTAAAGCTGAATCCTTACTGGAACCTGGCGCTGCGAACGGCGTATGATAACCGGGACTTTGCCGCGCAAAATTTTTATACCACTTATGCATCGGATACTGCATCGGAAAGGATCCGCTCCTGGTGGAACCAGGCGCGCCTGCAATACCAGAAGGGCAATACGCAGGTAAGTGTAGATGCAGGATATAAAAGCATGGAAGACCGGTATGCGTTCAATCCCTCATCAATCGCCAATAACAATCAATCGCACCTGTTTCAGGCGCAGGCTACATTGCAGCAGCGGTTTTCGGAGCAAACCAGCCTGGTAGCCGGATTTAATTTCCAGAACCGGGATATCCGCTCCAACGACCGGGGCGATCACCGGTTGAATACGGCTGCCCCTTTTGTTTCGCTGATCCAAAAATTCGGGCCGCATTTTATGATTACGCCTTCTTTAAGAATGGAAGTTTACGGAGCATTACCAGCCGAATGGGTGCCCCAACTGACCGCATCCTATAAAATGAACAATGTGCAGCTGCGCGCCAGCGGAGGCAAAACCATCCGGAATGCAGACTTTACAGAGCTGTACAATAATTATAATAAGGCGGAAGTAAGAAGTGGCAGCGTGGGCAACCCGGCCCTGGAAGCCGAACGGTCCTGGACCTATGAGGCCGGGGCAGACTGGTTCTGCCAGGCGAACCTGAAACTGTCTGCCAGCTTTTTCCAGCGGTTTCACAGCCAGCTGATCGATTGGGTAAATACACCTTATGCGGATATGCCGCGAAAGGATAACCTGGTGGCAGGCGGTAACTATGCATTGGCCAAGAACGTAGCAGAAGTGACCACAACTGGCTGGGAAACGGATGCCGCCTATACAAAACAGTTTAACGACCGGCAATCGTTATTGGTGAATGGTGGTTTTACCTGGCTGTACAGCAGGAGCAGTGAACCGAATCCTTCCTTTTATATTTTATCCCATGCACGGTTCCTGGCCAATGCAACGGCCTCCTATAGCCTGGGTCCGGTGTCCCTTGGGCTTACGGGGATCTATAAAACGCGTAATCCGCAAACGGCTCCGGGGATCAGCGCGGCGATCACAAAGGACTATTTTCTGCTGAACGGGAAGGCCTCCTATCGGTTCTTAAAAAACAGGCTGGGCGTTTTTGTGCAGGTGGATAATCTTTTTGACCGGCAGTACAGCGATCTGCTGGGGGCACCGATGCCGGGCCGGTGGCTGCAGGGTGGGCTGAGTTTAAACCTGTGAGGGTTTTACAAACCGAACAGGTTATAGCCCTGGCAGGCGTTTTGGATGGTTTCTTCCAGCGGCCGGTATTCAAAACCAGGTAGGGTTCTTACCAGCTTAGAACCGTCAAAAAGGGTTTCGCTGTTTGCAACCTTGGCGCTTTCCTTTGTGATCAGGGGCCTGCCTCCGGTGAAAAAAGATTTCAGGCGTTCGAGACGCCAGGCGATACCCGATATCAATGGAGAGGCTTGCCTTCCGGGTTGTTTTTTGCCAAAGGCGTCGGCCATCGTGTTCAGCAGTTTCCGGAAACGCCAGTTATCATTGCATACCACAAAACGTTCTTCGGTAATGGCTGAGCCGGCGAGCAGGACAACAGCCTTTGCTACATCTTCCACATCTGCAAAGCCATTGATGCCGTTGGTATACCAGCCAAACTCTTTGTAAACGTTCTTAAAGATGGCACAGCTGCCCTCATTCCAGTTACCATAACCCAGGATGGTGGCGGGGTTCAGCACCACACCTTCCAGGCCTTCTGCAAAGCCACGCCATACCTCAAGCTCTGCCCTGAATTTGCTGATGGCATAGTGGGTATTGTTCTTATTATCTTCCCATTTTGCAGTTTCGTCTACCGTACTGCTTTCCTTTTTACGGCCCAGTGCTGCAACCGAGCTGATGTGTATCAAACGCCGTACACCTGCCTGCAGCGCCATGTTGACCACATTCGCCGTGCCTTCCACGTTTACCTGGTACATATTCCGGCGCTCTTTTTTTGAAAAGGAAACGATGGCAGCACTATGGATAACGGTATCGATGCCTTCGAGGGCTTCTTCCAGTGATGTAATGTCCAGGATATCGCCGGTTACCCATTCCACTTTATTCAGGATCTCCGGTGCAATAAAGGCCGGTATCTTAGCGGTTTTTCTTTTTATGGCTTTTACGGCAATGCCCCGCTGTACCAGCTCTTTCAGAATATAAGCACCCAAAAATCCGGTACCTCCGGTAACCAGTATATTTGCCGTTTGTTGTTTGATGTCCTTGACGTTTTGGCGAAAATAGCTATTTATTTTCCAAGAATCCAATTTGTGGCGGCTTCCATATCCGCATCCTTATCTTTCGATTGTTGCACCGGCACATCCGGGTTGATGGGGCCGATATGGTGATGTTTTTTACGGTTTGCCGCATAGGTGGTTGCCAGTAACAGGGTAGAGCCATCGGAAAGCGGGAACATGGAATTTCCTGTGGTGTAGCCTGCTGTAGGCCGGCCAAATAAACGGGTATTGGATTGCCCTATAAAAGAGATCGTAGTAAACTCCCCGCTGCTGGCCGTTGCAGGACCTGTCAGCACCGCAATTTTATTGTGTGTATTTTTAACGGTGTAAGCAGCGGGAACAACGGCACTTCCACTCCATGCTTTATTGCCCCTTCCTGAAATTGACCAGGGGTTTTTGTGCCGCCCTCTTACAAAATAACCCAGGTATCCTTTATTTAAAAGGGGCCCCAGCCCTGCGATCATCGGGTACATATTTCCACCGGTATTTTTTCGCAGATCGACGATCCAGCCGCTGATCTTATTTTTTGAGTCCAGCTCCCGTATAAGATCCTGGATGTTTTGTGCAAATACCGTCATTGCAGAATCATTGGTAGATCCGAATCCGGGTACGGAAATATAGCCGATATTACCCGGAAGCAGCCGGCTGGTAGCATCTTCCAGTTTTTTGGCAGGCTGGGCATAGTTTTTTGATGCGGTTGCCGACATCTGAAACGAGTGGTTATCGCCGGCTTTCCGCAACTGTCCCACCAGGTAACTGATCACCGGCTTTGCGTCGCCGGAGGTTTTCATTCCGCCGGAGATCACACCAATGGTTTCATCGATCTGTTTCCAGTTCAGTGAGTCGGAATAGAGTGCATTCTTCCGGATGACTTTTTTTACCTCTTCTATAAAGCCTGCCGCAGGTTTTTCGGCGGGTGTTGAGGGAAAGTTGACCTGGGTTACTGAAAAATCGTCAAACCAAACAGTACCGGTACCGGACAGGAGTCCGCCCAAAACCAGTCTTTTTGCGTCTGGCTGCACTATAAAGCTGACGGAATACTCCTTCCAGTCATTGGTGCCGTTCAGCACCTGCCCCTGCATGGCGAGATTTGAGAAATCGATCTGTTTGGTATCATTCCAGACCTGGCACCAGATAGAGGCATTGGCTGCTACCCCGTTTGTTTTAAGCACCGCACGGATGACTATTTTTTTTGTACCGGTAATATTGAGCGGTACGGTTTGGGAAAAGGACTGGAACGAACTTTTTTCTGTTGCATTTGAAATGCTGAACGACCGTGCTCCGGAATACCGGACCATCGAATCAACGGAGCTGGTATAACCGCTTTGAGGTTGTATGAACCAGGCGGATGGCTGATTTTTCTGAAGGTCTTCGAACCCACCGTTCCGGACCTGGGAAAAGACCGCGATGGTACAAATAGTACCAAGCAGTGTAATGATTATGTGTTTCATGATGTTATTGGTTTTGTTCGATATCAATAATATCGCCCGGCTTACAATCCAGCGCCTTGCAAATGGCTTCCAGCGTGTCAAAGCGTACTCCCTTGGCCTTACCTGTTTTCAAAATGGAGAGGTTAACAATGGTAACACCCACTTTTTCCGATAGTTCTGTGAGACTCATCTTGCGCCTGGCCAGCATTACATCGAGGTTGATCACTATAGGCATAATTAAATAAGGGATCGCTTTCTTTTTTGAATTGTACGTATATTTTTAAGAAAACGTATGTTTAATACTGCGGATCTGTTAAATAATTGAATCGTTTTCCGTCTTTATTTCACTGGCATATTGCAGCAGATCGGCAATGAGAAAAATACAAAGGATCAAAAACCAGGACACAGGAGCATTAAACAATGCGGTAAGCAATGTGCCCTGATAAAAATTGTGATCCGTGAGGTGCTGCATAATAGAATCCTGTTTTGACAGAAGCGTCTCTTTCCAGGTGCCTACTGCGGCATCGATCAGCAGTACCAGCACATTGAGCCAGCCGATCCATTTGATCTTTTTGTAATAGCCCATATTCCATTTTACACGGCTCATTACATTCCGGATGATACGGAACAGCAAATAACCCATGACCAGCAATAGACCCGATTTGATGAATTCGAGGATATTTAGCGGTAATACCTGGTTGCGGTATTCCTGTATGGAAGCAATACCGGAAGCGAGGGAATTGGTAATCAGCATCACCAGGTTTACAAGAAAGGCGATGCAAAGAAAACCCAGGGCCATCAGGCTGCTGCCGGTAATTTTAAATTTTGGAGGCATATGAATTGAATTGTTTTTGATGTCAGATAAATGATTCGTTCTCTCTTTGTACGTCTGTGCCGGCTTTAAAAACCAGCGAAAATACGATGATCATTGCTCCGAAAATCGTTTCATACGATACCAGCCTGAAGGCATAACGGAAGAGATATCCGGAGTCGTTCATATTTAAAATGTTGATGGTTTTAATAAAAAGGACATTTTGAATGCTCTTGGCCAGGGGAATCAGCATAAAAAGCAAACCAGTTATGAATAGCTTCCGGGTATTACCTTTTGTAAAAACTTCGTTCCTGGACAGGTTGCCAAAAAATATTTTCAACTGGAATGCCGCCAGCACAATGATGATGTAATAACTGTAATAGGCTAGTTGAAACGAGAGGGCAACGGGGCTCAGCAGCTCTTTATGTGTCCTGAATCTTAATTCAACCAGTGCATCATGATGGGGTTGTACCACTGCTGTTTTTTTAAACCATTGGTTCAGGGTTGTATTGGGGTCATGATAGGTGGTATCCGGCTTTTCCTGCGGTTTAGCTACTATATTGTTTACCTTGTAACCCCGCACGCTGCCACTGAGAGCTGGCGCACCGGACGAAAAGATCTTTACAAGAAGCACCAGCAACGTGAATAAAAAAGCAGCGCCCGATATCCGGTCCAGTATTTTAATAATGCTTGAGTCCGCTATTTTCATCTGTTTGTGTTTTGAATCACAAACATAAATGGAATTTAAAATAAAACAAAAAATATTTATCGTTTTATTTTAAAAAATTAATCTTTAACGTTATTGTTAGTACCCGGGATTCTGGGCGGTATTGGGGTTTACAACCAGCTCTCTTTCCGGAATAGGAAGGCGTACATGATGTGCCCGGAATCCAAAAGAAGCCAGCTCAACTCCTGCAAGGCCGGTACGTACCAGCGTGGCAAAATGATAGCCTTCCCGGGATGCTTCTGCTTTTATAACAAGGTTTAACTGATCGAGTTTGTTGTTGTCATTTAACGTAACGGGCATCCTGCCGCTGCGCCCCTGAAGCTGGTTCAGTGTGTTTTGTGCAGCATTCAGATTTCCGGTTTGGATATTGGCTTCTGCATTCATTAATAATACTTCCGCATACCGGATGGTTGGGAAAATGGTCCGGCTGTAAAAGTAGGTTTTGAATTCACCGGTCAGGGGCTCCATGTTTGTCCAGATGAGCTCCTTACTACCGGCATCCTGAAAAGCGGAACCGGCATCTGCTTCCAGTGCATAATTACCGCTGCCAGTAACGGCCGTGGAGTATTCGAGCGCTTTTGCAAATGCATTTTTCAGCAACGCCGTTTTGGCCAGCAACGCCGTTGCAGCCCATTTTGTTACAAAATTTTTGCTGGTGGTATTCGCTGGTAAATGAGCGGCCGCAAATTCAAGGTCCTGCTGAATAAAGTCCAGCACGGTGGCCTTTGTGGCTCTGGCAGGATAATATTCGGTATTCATATTTACCTCCGTCATCAGGGGTACATCGCCAAAGCAGGTAACCAGGTTTATATAGGCATAGGCGCGCAACAGCCGGGCCTGTGCCCGGTAGGGGTCCGTGTCTGCGTTGTTTATCTGATTGCAGATATCGATGACCACGTTTGCATTCCGGATGGTTTTAAAGGGAAGCCCCCATATATCGGCAATAGGCCAGGTGCCGGCATTAAATAAAAACCTGTTAAACGCCATCCATTGTCCGGTAGCGGTTGCATCCTGGCTCATGTAACCATCGGCCATTACCCGGATCCTGTCAAAATCGGCAGTTGTCTTATAAATGTTGTTTACCAGGGGTTGTAATGTTGCGTTCCAATCCGGTGTTTCCCTTCCTGCTAAAATAATGGCCGATGCTGCTTCATCATCGGTTGTCTGAACCGAACGATAAGGAAGCGGCATGTAGTCCTGCTCGTTAAGGACTCCATCTCCATTGAGATCGGTCCAGTAAAAACTGCCCGGCATAGCATTGGGTTGTGTGGGTGGCCGTGCGCCGGGCTGGATCAATGAGTCGGATGATAATCCCATCAGTACTCCATCCGGGCGGGCGGTTATAATGAACTGGGCGAAAAGGGTGTCGGTATTGTCGAGATTCCCGGCAGATAAATAGTATTTGCCGGGGATTACTTCATTAAACAACGCGATACCATCGTTACCCGTAAGGGTTTTGTAGGCATATTTGGGAACGTTACCGGTAAGGGTGGCGGCAAAATCTTCACGGGTATGGAACAAATAAACGGGGTAACCGGCAATGGGTACACCCTTTGGGGCCCCGGCAGACCATTTAGTGGCATCGTACACCGTAACAGCAATGGATCCTTTGGGATGTGTATTGGTCAATGACCTGGAAAGTTTGTAGGCAACCGCTTTGTCTGAATGAAGCAGCGTATTTTTTTCAACCAGCAGCCCGTTTACCCAGATGCTGTCACCGGATTTTATTACCTGGATGGTTTTTCCGCTTTCGGTTTTCAGACGCTGCCCGTTCTGGAGCTGCGAAAAATTGATCAACCCTTTTATGATGTGGTCCCGTATATTGCTGGTATTCAGAGACGGGGAAGAAACCGTATCTGAATAACTGTTTGGGTGGGAGGCAGATGCGGTAACAGCTCTTGCCATTGTTTTTGAAGAACCACTACTCTCAAAGGCCGTATTAGAGACCGTAAACAGGGTAATACCGGCATCCAGGTCTTCCTTCGAAAGCTTGGTCTGTTTTAATACATCGGTAAATATGGATATAGAGGCGTCTGTTTTTAGCAGGCCGGCAAGGTCTGCAGCATTCCGGATCGCTTCCTTTTCCGGGTTGACGTCTTTATCTTTCTTACAGGAAAAAAGGGCAGCGATGATTCCTGAAGCAAGCAGACAAGTGCGGATTCTCATAGCAATTAATATTTTATCGAATAGATGCCGATAAAATTAGGTATTTTATGAAACAAAACCTCAGGTGAGTCCCTTCCGTTTCATGCCCAGCCAGGTAGCCAGCTGCAATACTGCAATAATAATAAGTACGGGAACAAGATTTTTGGAAATATCGCCCAAACGCCCACCTTCCAGGAACAGGCCATAGAAAGCCTCCAGGCACCAATAAAGAGGAGAGACCCGCATCACGCCCTGGAAGGAAGCCGGCATGGCAAAGGCCGGAACCAGCAACCCGCCTATGGCGGCAAACAGCACAATGCTGATGGCGCCAACGCCGTTGCTTTGTTCCTGTGTATTGGCAAATGTACCAATGCAAATGGCGAAACTGGTGGCGCACCATCCGCAAAGAAACGTAACCAACAGCAACCCGCCCTTATCGGCCGGGATATTTAACGCCGGCAATCCGATCACCGGAAAAAGCCACCGGCCGATACTGAAGATCACGGCGGCCTGCAACATAGTAATGATGATGTAAGTGATCTGTTTGGAGATGATGGAAACGGATAAAGAGGTGGGCATGGTTTTTAGCCGGAGAAAACTGCCACTTGTTTTTTCCCTGACGAGGCTGCTTCCTAACGAGATAACGATAAAGAACATGGCAAAAAGCGTCCAGGCCGGTATGTTGTGCTGGGTAGCATTGGGCACCGGCAGGCTGTTATCTTTGGATACCGCCTCCTGGTTTACGGGCGTTTCATTGGACAGGATCTGCTGTTCCAGGGCCTGGGGTATGTTGGGTTCATTGTTGATGCTGCTGTACAGTGCCCGTACAATATATTTGCTTTGTACGATCTGCAGCACGCTGTTGAGCGCGCCGTCGATCCCCTGCCGGAAGGATTTCTGCAGTACCGGGTGGTAATACAGCGTTAGGGGACTTGCTTTTATTTTTGCTGAATCGGTGGACGCACTGTCGGAAACGGCAATGGTCTTCAGCGCTTCCCCGGATACCCGCTCTGCTTTGGAAAGCACATCCTGTGTGTATTGGTGCGGAATAATGATGCCCAGCAATGCATCCTTGTCTTCCATTCGTTTTTTGATCGTTTCTTCGGTGGCCGTAGCCGGCAGTTTTTTTAAGGTGAACATACCGCCTTTTTCCAGGGAGGCGATCAGTTCCCTGGAGGCTTCACCCGTATCCCTGCACAAAATGAGCAGCGGCACTTTTTTATCATTCACCAGCTCAAAAGTACTGTTCTGTACCGAAGCAATAATAATAGCCAGGATGATGGGCATCAGGAACATCAGGGCCAGGCCCACTTTATCCCGCAATAAAATGCGTCCATCTTTTTTTATGCTTGCCCAAAGCTTGTACATATGCTTGCCGGTCCATTCCTGTTAGCTTTTTAAAACCTAACAGGTTCTTGCTTTACTCAACACTCCAGCTTATATTTCCGTCTTTTTCGTCTTTTAAAAGAATCCCGACCGCTGCCAGCTGATTGCGGATTTTATCGGAGGTTACAAAATCCTTCCGGCTGCGTGCTTCTTTTCGGATCTCGATCAGCAGCTGCATCACATCCTTCAGTTTTTCATTATCTGCTGCTGAAACCGATGTGAGTCCCAGGATCGTTTCCAGGTACGTATGCATCTGCTGCTGCAGCAGGTCAAAGGTCGTTTTAGAAATGCTGGTCAGCGGAATGGTTTTGTCTTTGAAACTATTGATAACAGGAGCCAGCTCAAACATATTGGCCAATACCTTGGCGGTATTGAAATCATCGTTCATAAATTCGTCAAACTCCGCTATTAGTTTGCGCAGGCGCTCATCCAGTTCCGGATCTGCTGCCGTTTCCTGCAGCTCGCCGCTCCTGTCCTGCAGCCGTTTCAGGTTTTCGTAGGCTTCCCAAAGCCGTTTCAATCCTTTTTCAGATGCCTGAAGCGCCTCATTACTGAAATCGAGGGTACTGCGGTAATGGCTTTGCAGGATAAAAAAACGGACCACCATCGGGTGATAGGCCTGGCTAAGCAGGGGATGATCGCCGCTGAACAACTCGGTTAATTTGATCACATTGTTGTAACTCTTGCCCATCTTCCGGCCGTTGATCGTGATCATATTATTATGCATCCAGTATTTTACCGGAGCGCTGCCGTTGCAGATGGTGCTTTGCGCGATCTCGCTTTCATGATGCGGGAACTGGAGGTCCATTCCGCCGCCATGGATGTCAAAACGGGTTCCCAGGTATTTGGTGGCCATGGCAGAGCACTCGATATGCCAGCCCGGAAATCCTTCACCCCAGGGGCTGTTCCAGCGCATGATGTGTTTGGGAGGGGCTGCTTTCCACAATGCAAAGTCGGCCGCGTCCCTTTTCTCTTCCTGTCCTTCCAGATCGCGGGTGGTTTCCAGAAGGTCTTCGATCTTCCGGCCACTGAGCTTTCCGTAATCGTGCCCGGCGGCATATTTTTTTACATCAAAATATACGGAGCCGTTCTTTTCATAGGCATAACCATCGGCAATGATCTTTTTGATCATTTCGATCTGCTCTACAATATGCCCGGTTGCGGTTGGCTCAATGGATGGCGGAATGGTATTAAACAGACCCATGGCCCAGTGAAACAGGTTGGTGTATTTTTGTACGAGCTCCATGGGCTCCAGCTTTTCAAGCACGGCTTTGCTGGAGATTTTATCCTCGGCTTCGCGACCCTCTTCCTCAAAATGCCCCGCATCGGTAATGTTGCGTACATAACGTATTTTGTAGCCGAGGTGCTGCAGGTAGCGGAACACCACATCAAATGTTATATAAGGGCGGGCATGCCCCAGGTGGCTTTCGCCGCTTACAGTTGGCCCGCAAACATACATTCCTACATAGCCCGGCGTAATCGGTTCAAACAGCTCTTTCTGGCGCGAATAGGAATTATGTATCTTAAGTGTACTCATACCATCTTTTTGTAAGATTACAAATATAAAGGAGGTCGCTGGTATTTAGCCGGGGATGGATAAAAAGAAAAATCAATATGCTGTTGCTGCCGCATTTGTTAAACCACCGCTAAATTCAGGATAGCCGGCAATTTCGGTAGTGGCATCATCGTCTGATAAACAGATCAAAACCAATTTTATGAAATACCATTTTTTACTGGCCGCTTTCTTTTTCATTTTGTCAAAAAGCGATGCGCAATTTTTGCTGAAGCCGGGCGGATTTGTTACTTCCGCAGGCAGGGATTATTACGTCATTACAGTGCCCGGGGCCTCGCAGCAGCAATTATTTGAAGCCGTTGAGCGCCGGATCCAAACCAGCTTTGGCTCTTTCCGCGACCGGATAGCGGCGGACCCGGGCAAGGAGATCGTGTTTCAGGCCACAGACCGCCAGGGCCTTAACTACTATGGAAAAGATTATGATGTTACTTTCCTGGCCAGTTTTGAATTTAAGGATGGCAAAATAAAGGTTAATGCCCCGCTTATCAGGAGCATTCGGAGTTTTAATCCGCGGACCGATTCTGTAGCCGCCGTACTGTCTGTAAACAGCCCCGGCGCGGTGATCTTCCTCAACCGGGGCTATTTTGTGTATGATAAAAAGGGTAAATTGAAGAACCCGCCGCTGAAGGAGCTGCTGGAATCGCTTGTTAACGATGAAATACTGGCGCCATTGCTGGCTGTAAAAACTACAGAAGATTGGTAGCCCCTTTAATTGGATACCGGTGCTAACCGCAGGTCGCAAACCATCATGTAGTGGTCTGAGTAATTGGTGGTTACCCGTTTTATCTGGTCTATCTCAAAATTCTGATCTGTAAAAATATAGTCGATCCTGAGGGTGGGAGAGAGGGAATTATAGGTTCTCCCGATGCCGAATCCTTTTTTCAGAAAGGCGTCCTGCATGCCGCCTTTTACAGTATGGTAGGTATAGGAGTTTGGAACATCGTTAAGATCTCCGCAAAAGATTGCCGGGTTGGGACTGTTCTTGAGTATTTCAGGCATCATATCCGCCTGTATGCTCCGGTGCTGGATGGCGGTTCTCAGTTTGGTAAAGATGTAGAAGGCGTTGCTGATGATATTTCCCTTTGCTTTTTTGAGGGCCTCTATTTTTGAGATATCCTCTTTGCGGAACTGATTCGATTGCAGGTGGGTGGTATAAACGCGGAACAGCTGTTTACCCTTTTTGATATCTACGAACAGCAGGGCTTCCGGCAGGGTGGGCCTTGGATAACGCACAATGCCGGTATCAACGATCGGGAAGCGACTAAAAATAACACTTCCGTTAAATAACCGGTCTCCATCCCAGTCGTGCGAATAATAAAAATAAGGGTACCCGATGCCTTTGCTTACGGCAACAATATTGTTGTACCAGTCCGGGTTGATCGAAGAGCTGAATTCCTGAAAACAGAGAATATCTGCATTGGCGGCTTTGATCTGCTGCAGCATTTTATAACGGGTCTGGCTTCCTCTATTATTATTGATCACCATTTCAACAAAACGGGCCACGTTCCAGGTGGCGATGCGGATATGATCTGCTTTCTTTTCCTGTTTAAAGGGTCTTTTGAAGTTGAACGCAAAGAAATTGGTAATGGCTCCTCCTCCCAGTACCAGCGCAATTGCCGATATCAATGCCCATTTCTTCCTGATAAAGATCCACCAGCATAAAAAGGCCAGCACAAGCAGCAATAAAAACGGGAATCCCAGGCTGAAAATATAAAGAATGGGCCAGTCCATCGGACTGATATAGGCCGCCAGGCAGGCCAATAAGAAAAAGAAGACCACCAATATATTGATGCTCAACAAAACCTTATTGCTGATTTTTGCAAAAACACTCATCGACGAACCCTTTCAGACCGAAAGATAATTAAGTTAATCTGCAAACCGGTAAAATGAGGGGATCGTTTTTAGCTATTTACCCTTAAAATCTTCCTGGCTGGCGCGGGTCAAAAAGTCTTTTTCTTCCTGCGTAAGCATTTCATAACCACCATCCTGGTTCATTTTGTCCAAAATGGCATCCAGGCGCTGTTGTGTAAGCCGGGAGGTTTTTGTGAAGGGCTCTCCGGACGTTTTATAAAAATAAGTGTCCCTTATCTTTTTCCGGGTTGCCTGTTTTTCGGGGTTAAACAGGTTTATAAACCAGTCGTATACCTGGTTCATCCATTCGCTTCCGTCATAGCCTTTTCTTAAAAGATAAATGAATAAAAAACCGGTAAGGGCTCCGGTAAGCTGCGAAAAATAAAGCGCCGGTACACCGGGCGGTATGGTGGCAAAGTCGATAACCGCATAAATAAGCGTAATGATCCACAGGGAAATGCCCCCGTTGAGCATGGGCAGCAGTTTATAATTGGGAGAAATGGTGGTAGCCGCAACCGCTATTGCCAGGATGCAGGCGCCCGATCCGCTGCAGTAGGGAAATGCATGTGTTTCCGGGTGCATGGATTTGCAGATGAGCACGTATACCAGACCCGAGAACAAGGTGGAGTAAATAAACAGGGGGATCAGCTTTTTGTTGCCGGTAATATCAATAAAAATAAAACCAAAGCACCAGAGCCAGAGCATATTAGCGATCAATTCCCATACATTCACCTGTACAAATGAATAGGTGAGAAAAGTCCATGTTTTAGCCAGGGCCGTGCTCAGTTTCGGAGATAAGGCAATCGTGCTCAGGATATTGTCGTTAAAATATCCGGTTACATCTGCCCCTTCGTCAAAACGCAGGTAGGTGAGCGCTTTAAAAAACGCAAGGACTACAAACAGGATCATGCTGATCGCTATCAGTATAACCAGTGGATTAACCCGTGTGCCAAAGGACAACCGGCTGTCATAGTTTCTGTCAGAAATACCCATATCAAATACCCAACAAAATTAAAGGGTTAAAAGTTGATTCCTTATTTAAGATAAATTTAGTAAAAATTACGCCGGTTTGTTTTATTCCAGATTTTTACAAGGATAAAACCGGTAATTGCTCCCCCAAGGTGTGCATAGTGTGCAATGGTATCGCCGGATGCGCTGTACAACCCAAAGAACAGGTCAAGCGCAATGATACCGGTGATGGCCCATTTTGCCTTTACCGGCACGGGGATGAACATGATATACAGCTCTGTATTGGGAAAGGTCATGGCAAAGGCCACCAATACACCCATTACAGCGCCGGAAGCACCTACGGCCATGCCGCCGGCCTGGGTGTAATACTGAACGGCCAGGTGCAGCGCTGCCGAGCCCAGGCCGCAAATAAAATAAAAGATCAGGAAGCGTTTGGTTCCCCATACATTTTCCAGGATACGTCCAAACATCCAAAGCGTGAACATATTAAAAAGGATGTGAAAGAACATCTGCCGGCCGGAAGCGGCATGCGCAAACATATGGGTGATGAGCTGGTAGGGCTGAAATCCCTGGCCGATGGGCCAGAGCGCCAGCTTTCCGGTAAGAAAAGCCACCAGCGAATCGTCCGGACCCAGCGTAAACGGGTATTTATTATCGAAGATCAGCTGTGCTACCCAAACCACCACATTGATGGCAATAATGTATTTGATGGCGGGAGGAAATTTCTCGGTTGGTCTTGTAAAATAAGAACTCATGAATGATGTTGTATTAAAGCATGGTAATGGTTCATGACCGGAGTTTCAGCTGCACCACGTTCTCAATATGCAGGGTGTGCGGAAACATATCTACGGGCTGAATTTTTGTTACTTCATATTTTTCGTTCAATAAGGCCAGGTCTCTTGCCTGGGTTGCCGGGTTACAGCTTACATATACCACAACCGGTGCAGCTATCTCATTAATCTTCTGTACCAGCTTCTCATGCATACCGGCCCTTGGCGGATCGGTTATTATAACATCCGGGCGCCCATGTTGTTCAAAAAAAGCATCAGAACAAATATCAATAACGTCCCCGGCATAAAAATGGGTCTTATCCAGGCCATTTAAGGCCGCATTTTCCCTGGCATCCCTGATGGCATCCTCAATCACCTCTACCCCGATCACATTTCCGGCTTTTTCACTGCAAAAGATCCCGATGCTTCCGGTACCGCAATACAGATCGTACAGGGTCTCTTTGCCGGAAAGCTCCGCAAAATCGCGCGTTACCCGGTACAGTTCCACCGCCTGTGTGGTATTGGTCTGAAAAAAGGACCTGGGACCGATCTTGAACCGGTACTGCTCCAGTTGCTCGGTTACATAGCCCGGGCCGTACCACGCCACCGGCTCCAGGTCGTAAAGACTGTCGTTCCGTTTGGTATTGATGGTGTACAGCAGTGTGGTGATCCGGGGAAACTGTGTCCGGAGGTGGTTAAGGATCTTTTCCCTTTTTTCCGGGTCATCTTCACCCATTACCAGGTTCACCATCAGCTCCCCGGTTTCGCATAGCCGTATCTGCATCGTGCGTAAAAAGCCGGTGTGCTGCCGGAGGTCGTAAAAGCTGTAGTTGTGCTCTTTGGCAAAGGCTTTTACAGCCAGGCGGATGTCATTGGTAGGCTCCTCCTGTAAATAACAGGTCTGAATGTCCACGATCTTATCCCAGAACCCCTTTCCATGAAAACCGGCCACGCCCTGTTTCCCGTATTCGTGCGGGTTAATGCCTTGTTCTTTCAGGGCATTGAACTGTTCTTTGGGTAGGAACAGCTCAGTACCAAACGTATATTCGATCTTATTACGATACTTCCGGGTTTTGGCGGCACCCAGGATGGGCTGCATTTCCGGCAGCGGGATCTTTCCGATGCGTTGAAGATTATCTTTTACCTGCTGTTGTTTGTATTGCAGCTGTTTTTCATAAGGCAGCATCTGCCACTGGCAGCCTCCGCAAACACCAAAATGAGTACAGAACGGGTCTACGCGCTCTTTGGAGTAGGATCTGAAAGTAAGGGGGTGGCCCTCGGCCCAGTCTTTTTTATTCTTCCCCAGGCGGATGTCCACCACATCCCCGGGAACGACCTGCTCTACAAAGATCACTTTGCCATCTACCCGGGCTATGGACCGGCCTTCGGCAGCATAATCTTCGATCAGGATATTTTCAAGAATGATATTTTTTTTCTTTTTCCGAGCCATTTTATAGTTGTTTTCCCTGAATGAGAACAGCCGACCGGATGGATTGTTCCTTTAAATATAAAAATTGTTTTCTTTCGTCATCTTCCAGGAATCGCCGGAAATCTTCCTCTGTTTCAAAAGAAACCAGGTGCACTTCATAAGGCGGTTCTGTATTTATTTCGATGAAGGCCGTTTTTTGCGGACGTAACCGGAACAAAAGGTGCCCGTTATATTTGCTGATCAGCGGGATGGCCAGTTGCTCAAATTCATGGAAAATGGCCTCGCTCCCTTCATGGATGTAAATGAGTTGTGTAATAAATATCATTCGGGCAATTCAATAATAACGTGTTTTGCAGCTTTCCGGCTGCCTGCTCCCCGGGATATTAAAGTTCCTTTATTACCGAGCTGATGATCTGGGGCCGGCCCAATGTATAATAGTGCAGTACGGGTACCCCGTTCTTTTTGAGATCCCTTGACTGCATCAGCAACCACTCCGTGCCTACTTTCTCCACATCTTCGTTGCTTTTACATTTCATCATTTCCTTCGAAAGATCTGTAGGCAGATCGATGTGGAACGTTTTGGGCAGTACATTCAGCTGTTTGAGCGTGTAAACGGGTTTCAGCCCCGGAATAATGGGGATCGTGATGCCGGCCTTGCGGCAGGTATCTACAAAAGCATAATACTTTGCGTTGTCAAAAAACATCTGTGTCACGATATAATCGGCCCCCGCATCCACTTTAGCCTTCAGATAGGCCATATCGGTCTCCATATTGGGTGCCTCAAAATGTTTTTCGGGATAGGCGGCCACACCGATACAAAAATCGGTCTTGCGCGAATTTCTCAGATCTTCCTCCAGATAGATCCCGTTGTTGAGGTCTACCACCTGTTTTAGCAGGTCAATGGCGTACGGATGTCCGTCCGGCTGCGGAATGAAGGCTGTTTCGTTTTTAGCGGCATCCCCGCGCAGCACCAGCACATTGTCGATGCCCAGATAGTTCAGGTTAATGAGCGCATCTTCCGTTTCATTAATGCTGAAGCCGCCGCAGATCAGGTGCGGAACGGTATCCACATTGTATTTATTCATAATGGCCGCGCAGATGCTTTCTGTTCCGGGCCGTTTGCGCACGATCACTTTTTTAAAACTTCCGTCCGGGTTCTTTTTAAAAATATGTTCGCTCCGGTGGTAGGTAACATTGATAAATGCAGGTTTGTATTCCATCAGGGGGTCCAGATGGTTATAAAGCGCCTCAATGCCTTTTCCTTTTAAGGGGGGCAGTATCTCAAAAGAAATCAGTGTGTCCTTTGCATTATTAATATGATCGATCACCTTCATAGGCTGCAAAACTAATGGAAAGATGTTAGTTTGGCGGTTTAAGCTTTGATTTCAGGTTCCGGGTGCGGGTTTTGATGTTCGCGGCGCCGGCACCTGTTTGATGCATTCAGCGGGGTTTGTTATTTTAGTATCAAAATAAGCTGCGGATGAAATTCCAGAGATTGCTTTTACTAGCTGCTTTCTTTTGCCTGCAACCCGTTGCTTTAAGCGCGCAACGTATATTCACGGGGAGGGTGCTGGACAATTATTCGGAGCGCCCTGTGGAGGATGCTACGGTTACGATCAACGGGGTCGTTGCCCGGTCCGGGAAGGAGGGCTATTTTGAAATAAATGCACCCGGCACAACACCGAATACGATCCGTGTTTCACATATAAGCTTCAGGGATACCGTGCTGCTGACGGGTGTTCCGGAGGTATTTCAGCTGGTAAAGCTGAACAGGCGCGTAAAAGAGATGGAAGAAGTGATCGTCCTTTCTGAAAATAACGGGGAGGAGCTTATCCGGATGGCAAACCGGTCTGTTTGCAGCAACTATCCGCGAAAAAAGATCCTGACAGAGGGATATCATATTGCCAGGGAATCTTTTAACGACGAAGGGGTGGTGTATGAAGATACGGCCCTTGTAAAAGCCCAGATTCCTTCCTACTGCAACCCAACGCCGGTAATGTTGAACCTGATTCAGAACAAGTCCGGTATAGCGGTCCGCGATAGCAATCTTGCCCGGACCGTTGTGCTTTCCGGCGGCTATTACTTTGTAAAAGGGGTCGATTATGTGCACCGCCGGGTATTTTCCGATGAGCATATTGGCCAATACCGTTTTATCCGCAAACCGGATTCTGTTGCCACAAACCGACAACTTTATGTGATCGCCTTTCAAACCCGGGCAAAATCGGATCTTTTGATGGAGGGAACGGTTTATATCGACAAAACGACCCGGGCCTTTGTTTCTTTTTATATTAACCTGATCCGGCAGCCGAGGCGCACCAGGGAGTATAGAATAGAAAAGGAATACGCCAATATTATTGTACACTATAAAATGGCAGCCGACCGGAAATATTACCTGCAGTCTTTTTCGAACGAGAATATCCGTACACAAACGGGGATCAGCAACCCGGATGTGGTACAGGCTGCCCGGCTAAAGCAGGCATATGTTGCCCTGTATGTTAAAAAGAATGGCAGTTTTGATACGAATGCCCTGCTGGGTGAAACCCTCACATTTAGCGAAGTTTCAAAGCCTGCGGAGCTCATTCCATGGAAAGAAGTGGCGGCTGCCGCTGCGGGCGGTGAAATAGTGCTCGGAAATTAAGATTTAAGGATTGATGCGGTTTCTGATACCGGATACTCGATTCCCGCCTCCGGATGCTGATAGCAGGACACCGAAGACTGACCGCTGACAGACTGTTTCAATATTTAACGAAGCCTGCTACAGAATAATCTGGAAGCTTTCTTATTTTTGCCGGGCATGTTAATGAAAATACATACCAAGGACCTGGTAAAGCGCTACGGCGAGCGTACCGTGGTGAACCATGTTTCTTTTGAGGTGAACCAGGGAGAGATCGTAGGGCTGCTGGGGCCGAATGGTGCAGGAAAAACCACTTCGTTTTACCAGGTGGTGGGCCTTATCAAACCGGATGAGGGAGATGTGTTTTTAAATGATCAGAATATTACCAGGCTGCCGATGTATAAACGGGCGCAGATGGGCATCGGCTATCTGCCCCAGGAGGCCTCCGTTTTCCGGAAGCTGAGTGTGGAGGATAATATTTCGGCGGTGCTGGAGATGACCAAGCTTTCCAGGGCTGAGCAAAAAGAGAAGCTGGAGTCGCTGCTGGGGGAATTTCGCCTTGGACATGTGCGCAAGAGCAATGGAGATGTGCTGAGTGGTGGTGAAAGAAGACGAACCGAGATAGCCCGCGCGCTTGCCGTAAATCCCAAATTTATCCTGCTGGATGAGCCCTTTGCGGGGATCGATCCGATCGCGGTAGAGGATATCCAAAGCATCGTGGCCCGCTTAAAATACAAGAATATCGGTATCCTGATCACTGACCATAATGTAAATGAAACCCTTTCGATCTGCGACCGGGCGTACCTGCTGATCGATGGAAAGATATTTGAGAAAGGAACGGCAGAGGAACTGGCCGCCAATGAACAGGTGCGGCGTCTGTACCTGGGCCGTAACTTTGAACTGAAACGCAAGGATTACCTGCACGAGGAAGCACAACAAAGCGCTGCTGAAAACCTGTAGACCCAACGTACATCAGTAACGAATCAACGCAACGCTAACAGATCTCCGGTTATTATTTTGATACAGCCCTGCAGGAGGCTTATATCTTCCGCCGGTTTATGCACCGGAGGGCTGGTCTTCCGGCTCTTCCAGCTTATTATCCTTTGAAAATTGGTTGCGGTGCGTTGTAAACCGGCTGATGACTTCTTCAACCTGTTCGATGGTGGTACTGATGTTCTCATGTATATCCGGAAGCGCCAGTTCCAGTACTCCTGCTCCCAGGTTAATGTTCTCTGCTTCTACCTGGGCGATCTTTTTTAAAACGGCTGTTTCGCTGTTTTTAAGATCTTCCAGTTCTCTCAGGATCTTGTCCATTGCGGCTAATTTTTCTCTTTTATCCATAAAATGACTTTTGATTTAAGGTTCATAAATGTTTTATGCCTGATTCTAAGAAGCTCAAACATTGTGCAAAAATGGACGTAGCGATAGCCTTTTAGCCAGGTTTTTGCTTTTTTAAACAAATAAAAGCATACAAAAAAGTAAAAAAATGGATCAAGGTGTTTAAATACAGTCGTTTATGACTTTGGAAGTGCGTGGTGGCCATTCACCTGCTTTATGAAACAAGAGCGGCTATCCGTTGCCGTTTACAGGTTTGCTGCTGTTGTTTTGAACAGATCCGTTGCTTTGCGAAAGCTGTGCATATATGCTGCGTTATCAAAATCGGGTCCCGGTACCGCAAAACCATGGCCGGCTTCCTGCAGATATTCAATGGTTGCCCGGTGACCGAGCTGGCTCAGCCCGTTTATCAGGTGCCTGTTATGCGCAATGGATGACAGATGATCTGCTGCGCCGAAAGCAAAATAAACCGATCCTTTTATTGCTGAAATATCGAATGGGAGCGAACCGTCTGTATGCGAAACAATAAAAGAAGGATGCAGCGCCACACCCGCTTTAACAACATCCGGAAACTGCAGCATGCCAATTATAACGGCCCTCGCGCCATTACAATATCCCATACAGCGTACATGCCCGGAAGTAAGCGGATCAGAGGAAATTGTCTGAAGAATAGCATTCCAGTCCATGGCTGTTTGCGTATCGGTTACAGAGGTAGCGATACTATAAAACTCCTGCATCAGCTCAGAATCCCTGCCTGCTTTTTTTAACTGCAGCGCTTCTACATGATAAAATCTTCCTTTCCGGTAGTAGCGGTCCGGCGCCAGTACACAGAAACCGGAAGCTGCCAGGTGACGTGCATTTTCGTGTATTGCTTCCCTGATGCCTAAACCATCGTGAAACAACACAACGGGAGGGTAAACGTTTACATCGTCCGGGCGTTTGGCAAGCACACCCATGATGCCATCCGGCGTTTCGATATCGATGATTGTTTCCGTCATTTTTTAGTTCACGAAAAGGTATTCAATATGCTGGTATCTGCAAAGGAAATGAAGATAAATAAATCCCGGGAAGGATGAAGATTGGTTGGGGCCAGGCATTTTCCTGTTCCGGTCGTTTGGAGTTGGCGGTTGGTCGGGGAGGTGCCTCTGGCTCTTCGAACATCATCCAGAAGAACATCGGCCTGCCCTGTTCCCATTTCTGGAGATAAAACCTGCTCATAGGAGACGGAGTGCCGCAGGTACGGTACATTTCGGGAGGACCAGTGCTGTAAACTTCGTGTTTTGCTTAAGTTAACAGCTATGGTGGGGACACAAATCAGGGCGCCATAGTTCCGCTCCCGGAAATAAAAATGGAATGCACCCTGCTGGATTTAATGTGCTGTTCCGGCCTGCGAACCTATTTTCTTTTATGTCTGGTTTTTTATAAAAAGGGCTAGTTATCTAAAAAAAGATCGGTATACAAGGGGCCTCCGGGTGTAACGGCGTAGGCGTCAAAACTGGTAATGCCTTCTGCTTTCAACACTTCTTCATCCAGGAAGCAATTGCCTGTACAGTCTTTGGCGTTCTTTTGTAAAACATAAAAAGCAGCATCGGCCACGATCTGCGGGGTACGGCTCATATTGGCCAGGGTTTGTCCGCCCAGCAGGTTGCGTACCGCTGCGGTGTCGATGGTCGTTTTGGGCCATAATGCATTGGCCGCGATGGGAATATTTTTAAATTCAGCCGCCCATCCCAGGGTCAGCAGGCTCATATTATACTTGGAAATGGTGTACGCAATATGGGGCCCCAGCCATTTGGGGTTGAGGTTAACGGGGGGCGACAGGGTTAAAATATGCGCATTGGCCGACTTTTTCAGATGAGGCAGGGCTGCCTGTACCATCAGGAAACTGCCCCGTACGTTTATTTCCTGCATGAGGTCGTACCGTTTTGCAGGCGTGGCCGCCGTGTCGGTGAGGGAAATTGCAGAGGCGTTGTTCACAAGGATATCGATACTTCCAAAAGCAGCAACAGCTTCCTCCATTACTTTTTTTACCTGGTCCTCCATCCGAACATCGCAGGCAACGGGCAGCGCCCGGCCCCCTGCTGCGTTAATTTCTTCGGCCGCAGAGTAGATGGTTCCACCGAGCTTTTCGTTTTCGGTAACCGATTTGGCGGCTACCACAATATTGGCCCCGGCGGCGGCCAGCTTCAGGGCAATGGCTTTTCCAATGCCGCGGGTGGCACCGGAAATGACAATGGTCTTATCTTTAAAAATCATAAGGAAAGTTACGAAATCAACCGCAATCGGCAGCAGCTGTTCCATATGCTCCTAAACCCGGTGGGGCATACCCCCCCGGAAACGGAATCATCGTCCATACATTTACACGTCCAGCCGTTTTTCAAAGGCCCTGCGCGCGGCACCCCGGAAATATACTTCGCCGCAATAGATGTATCCCCGTTTTTCAAATACCCGTAACATAGCGGTATTGTCGAAATTGGTATCGATCCGGATGCTGAGGAATCCCCGTTGCCGGCACAGCTCTTCGGCGGCCGTCATCATCCAGGTTCCCAGTCCTTTTATGACCACCTCCCGGTTTACAGCCAGCCGGTGTATGACCGCATAAGGCCGTTCGGTAAGCCACTGGCCTTCCAGCGCTTCGTAAGCGGGCTCCCCGTCAAAGATGAGGGCCATGTAGCCAACCGTGTTCCCGGCCTCATCCATGCAAACATATCCATATGTGTTCTCAATATCCCGGGCTACTACGGTGGGGTTGGGATAGCCATCCTGCCATTGGGTGCTGCCCTCCTGTTGCCGCTTTTCAATGGCCTGCTGCAGCAGCTGCCAGATCCTGCCGGCGTCTGCGGTACCGGCTTTTTGCAGGGTAAGATTTTTATCCTGTACTGTCATTCTGTTATGCGTTTGTTTGCTGCTGCAATACTCGTAAAAAAATCGATGCGGTCCGATCCAATACCTTTTTTGGACCGGCCGGATCATTTAATATTATCATAACAACGTTCCGGTTATTGACCCATGAATTCCTCTGTTGCTCAGGGTATCTGAGCAGAATGATGCACGGATCGGGGAAAATTTTCAACACCGCTTATGCAACGGCCGATTGTCCGCATTCCACTGCGCACTCGTTACAAATTTCGGCGCAGGCCCTGCAATGATCATTATCGTGCCGGCTGCATTCGTCGGCACAGATCTTACACACTTCTGCGCATAGCAGCAGGGCATTCTGTTCTCCGATTCCCTGCTCCAGCAACAGGCCGGTGGTACGGCAAACCGAGGCACAGGCAATATCCGCCTGAATACAGGCGGCCATATGCGCCACGTCTGCTTCTTTAAGACAGGCGGCTGCGCAATGGTCGCAAACCGCCGCACAGCGATTCAGCAATGCTGCTAAATAATTGCCGATGGTATCCATGATCGACGTTTTTTTATGAAGAAATAGATGTCCTGAAAACGGGCACAAACAATATGTCCCTTTTCAGGGAGCGTCCGCTACCATGGATTGACCGGTATTCTTACTATTGTGTGATGTTACTGTGCACGGATTATGAAGAAGTTGGCTACCCATTGAAACGCAACAAAGCACAGAACAAATAAAACCATGGCCCCATTAAACAATACGTCTGTGGCAAATGTGAAGGCTATAGCAAAAAGAGCAGCCACGGCCATTGTAATGGTACAGACCAGCAGTGCATTTTTCTTTTTGGAAAGAGCGAACATAACGCTGAAGGGCAACATCATACCAAAACCAACAATGGCCAGCGACAGGTATTTTATATCTTTCAGTAAAAAGAAGGCCACCACGCCGGAAAGAAGTAGAGCAAAGCTGCCGGCAACAAAATTTGCGCTCATTTTCTCATTTTTGCCCAACAGGTACCGGCCATAACGGTTAAACCGAAGGAACAGGTTACTTACCGGTTCTATGATCCAGGTGGAGAATGCAAAGAACGCCAGCAGTACGAGTAGCGGTAACAAATAGGGTTGCAGGGCGCTGTTGTTTTTTGCCAGGGTAGAAAGCAACCGGAATGCAATATAAAATCCAATCAAAACACCCCATTGATATTTTGATGTGAGGTTGGACATAAAAAAGGAGTACTGCAGAAATAAGCGGTAAAGAGGATTTCTTGCCTTCAGGGCTTCAATCATTCCCGATTGTGCATAGGCAGAATCCGGATCATTTTTTAATGCGGCCTCAAAATGTTCCAATGCTTTTTTATGTGCTCCTTTTTCAAGCAACCCCCAGCCATAGTTGGCATGGGTGTAAGCATTGGCAGGGTCTTCTCTTAATGCTCCCTGGATGGTTTCAAAGGACTCTTCGCTCCTTTTTAATTTCAGTAATGCTTTGCTGCGGCTGTTCAGCGCCAGTATATGCTCCGCATCAATGGCCAGGGCTGTATCGGCTGCAATCAGTGCTTCCTGATAATCTTTCCTGGAAACTTTTACAAACGCCAGCAGGGCAAAGTAGTCTGCATCACCGGGGTCCAGTCTGATCGCCTGTTGCAGGATCATCTCCGCCTTGTCCAGTTCAGACGCATGAGCAGCGATCTTTGCCTTTATATAGAACAATGCAGGACTATCCGGTGCAAGCGCCAACGCACTGTCAATGACCGTATTTGCCATCTCTGTTTCATCCATGCATAAATAGACCTGAGCCAGTAAAGCTAAAAAAGCGGTATTGTGCGTATCCGTGGCCAGCAGGTCTTTCAGTATCGTTTCTGCCTCTCTGTATTTTTCCTGCTGAATGAGGATATCAACCTTTGAAAGCCTCAGGTCTTCCATTTATTTATTTTTTAATTTTCATATAGGTGAGTATATCATCGTATAACCCTGCATCGTTGGCAAACAGGGCAAAATTCCGGGCAGTCATAAACCATTCCTGGGTGCTGGGTTTGTGTTTTTTCTGTGCCTGCAGCAGGTCTTTTGTTTCCAGCGGTCTGGGAACACCGTCCCCAAACGCTTCTTCGAGCTTTTGCTCAATGGCAATATCAATGGCGGCGTCAATATCTGCCCCGGAATAATATTCCATTTTTTTAGCTACCTGGGCATAATCCATTGTCCCCAATGGTTTATTTTTCAGTTTTAATTTCAGAATAGATGTGCGGCTTATTTCATCCGGAGGGGGTACAAAAATGATCCGGTCAAACCTGCCCGGGCGTCTGAACGCCGGATCCAGGTTCCAGGGGGTGTTGGTGGCACCCAGGATCAAAACACCATCGTTACTGTTATCAATTCCATCCAGCTCCTGTAAGAACTGGTTTATAAGGTGGCGGCCGGCAGACTGCTTCATATCACTCCGGCTGGCGCCCAGTGCATCAATTTCATCAATGAAAAGCACGCAGGGGGTACTTTGCCGTGCCAGTTCAAAGAGCTCGTGCAGGTTCTTTTCGCTGTTGCCCACCCACATGTCCAGTATGTCGCTGAGACTTACACTGATAAACCGTGCATTTACTTCCCCCGCAGTTGCTTTGGCAATAAATGTTTTACCGCAGCCCGGCGGCCCATATAGCAGGATGCCTCCTCCCATTTTTTTGCCATATGCTTCATAAAGCGCTGCATGCGTCAGGGGTTTTATAATCTTTAACCCAATCTCCTTTTTGACCTGCTCCATGCCGCCAACGTCACTAAAGTTCACATCCGGTTTTTGCAAAAAACGGGTATCCGGTTCCTCCAGCCATACATCCACCGGGTCGGTTCCAACTTTTATTTGCAGGGCTTCAGTCAGCTCTTCATCAACAAAGCCCGGATCCTGCGCCAGTACCCGTTGGTAGGCATCTGCTGCTGCGCCCGGGGCATTTTCCTTTAACAGGCTTTTGGCGTATAACACCAGTACCGGAATGTCTGGTTCGTGCTCCCGCATCATTTCCTCGATGATCACATTGCAGGCGGAGTAGTTCCCTTTATGAAAAAAAACACAGGCCAGTCCTTTTTTTGCCGCATCGTCATTGCGGATCTCCAAAACAGCCTTATATGTTGTTTCGGCCTCTTCAAATTGCTGCGTCGCCATTAATGCATCTGCCAGTAATAAACGAAGGGGAACGTTATCCGGCGAATGTTTCAGCGCATCTCTTAAGCCATTAATTGTGTTGTTATCCATCTTATTCTTTAGCAGTGATGGAATAAAAATAGACCAAAATCCCGGTTTTTGAATAAGAATGCTCCGGTTTAGTGTACGGCACCGTAAAAAATATAGCTGCAAAAACCCCCGCCTTGTTTTTCACCCCCCGAAATCTGCTATTCACCCTTGTTTCTGCCCGGTTCTGCCACAAACCGCTTGACAAATGGTGCGTTCCACAGCTATTTTTGATTTATCAAACCAATAAAAAATTAAAAACGTCCGTAACCGGGCATAAAACTTTAAAAAATGAAACTCTTTATTCTTACCGCTGCACTTTCCCTGGGTTTAAATGCAATGGCCACCGTTCCAACCAACGCCTCCGTAAATGAAAAGGTAATGAAAACATTTAACCAGGTATTTGCCGGTGCGCAGGACGTGCAATGGAGCACTACTGCCAACTATAGCGAAGCCTGTTTCCACTCTGCTACCGGATCAACACGTGCCTTTATCGGCAATGACGGAAGCCTGATCCGCACCATTCGCTATTACAAGGGCAATGAGCTTCCTTCCCATATCCTGTATAAGATCCGGAAAAAATATGAGGGTAAAACGGTATTTGGTGTTACAGAAGTGGCCAACGCGGCGGGCACCCTGTATCATGTGGTTATTAACGACAGCCGGAATTTATATAATGTAACCATCGATAATAATGGTAACATCACAAAAACGGAAAAATACAACAGAGGGGATATCTGATTCCTGGCTGTTTTATAAATGATGAAAGAGGGCGGATCATTTTGATCCGCTCTTTTCTTTTATAACAAAAGGAAGTTTTACCAGGGTCTTACCCCAGGCAATTAGCAGGTCGGCGCCGGTACCGGTTGGTTTAAAGACCATGGTGAAATATTCGACCTCCGGATTATCGTCTGTAGCCGGCACTTCCACGCGCATGAGGTCTTTTGTACTGTCCTGGTTCAGCCCCCAGGTATCCAGGTTGCTGTTTAAAACCAGGGTCCAGCTTTTTTCGTGCGGAATGCTGTACAGGGTATAGCGTCCCGGTTCTATCTTTTTATTATTAAGGTATACCGGTTTAAAAACGGTAAGCTCGGTGGCCTCATTGGCCCCCATCCTCCAGGGATGGTCATATTTAAGCACGGTGCCAAACAGGGAACGGCCCTGCAGGTGCGGCCGGCTGTAAAGAACGCGCATAACGGGTGTTTCCTTTGTGCTTCCGCTCATTTTCTGAAGCGGATAGTGCACGGGAAAATAGCTGATGTCCAATGGCGACACGTCCACGGCTTCGTAGGGATTGCTGGTATTGGCCGGTTGCAGCCCCGCAGGCGGATTTGCTTGTGGTGCCGGTTTGATCCTCGTTTGAGGCGACTGATTACAGGCAATCAAAAAAGCGAAGCCGGCAAGCAGGAACCATCTGCCCTTTAGACAATTCATTCGTTATAATTAAAAATTAATAGGGAGGGATGCTTTCTTCTGATCCCATTCGATCGCCAAGTTAACAGTTGATCCGCTTTTTTCAAAATCAATGGTCAGGAATTCTACCGGTTCTTTTATTTCCTCCACCGGAACAGAGGTCCTGACCATATCTTTTGCCGCATCATAGTTAAAGGCTCCCCACGCATCGGTGTCCTTATTAACGATAAAGGTCCATTCTTTTTCAGTAGGAATGCAATACAGCGTGTACCGGCCGGCCGGTACCTTTTTGCCGCCGATGGTTGCGGCAGTAAAGAGCTGGATCTCTGTTGCTTCGTTGGCTCCCATGCGCCACACTTTACCATAAGGCACAATGTCTGAGTTAAATATTTTGCGGCTGTTCTTGGCCGGGCGGCTGTAAATGACCCGCATACGCAGGGGCTCACTGGTACCCCTGATCTTTTTGGAAGGATAATCCACGGGGTAATAGATCTGGTCCATAGGCGATTTGTCTACCGGTATCCAGGATTGTCCGTTTGCCGGCAACATGAAGAAGAAGCCGATAAGGGCGGATAATACATACTTTGTCATACTGTTCGTGTTTTAATTCGTCAACTTTTTAAATTGTTCTGCTGCAAAGGGTTTCAGGTCTGCCCAAAAAAGACGGTAATGCGCTTCCAAACGTTTGATGTGTTCCTCAAACAATTTTTCGGCAGGCCGGCTGTCTTCCAGGTATCGGGCCCGGCGTACCAGCCCTGCAAAACTCTTATAAATGCCCGCGGGCTCGTGATAATGATACAGCCAGTTTTGCTGTTTCATGTAGTAGAATAATTGCCTGAAGTGCTCCGGAAGCTGGTCAAAATACCGGTCAAGGGTATCATAGGTGTTCCGGGCAAAAACAGCAAGCGCTCCCGGTGGAAATTCCGTTACATCGTTTGCAAGAAAATAATCATATACAACGTCCATGAAAGCACCGCTGTACAGCCGGTAGGCCTGTCTGAAGACCTGTTTGGCTGCAATGGTGGCAGGGTGAGCATCGGTAAAGGTATCTATTTCCCGGTGCAGGCGGATACCGGCCCGGATCTCCGGAGGATACTCCAGCTGACGATTTCCCTTTACAAAATCGCTGATCATATTGCCCACAAGAACCCCCTCGTGGTCAAACGAAAGATATGCATGTGCCAGGAAATTCATGCCGCAAATGTACTGATAAAGAAAAAAGCGGACCCGGCCTCTTTAGCGGTGCTGTTGCAGCAAGGCTCCTACCTCCTGCTGGATGCCGGTACTTTTGTCGTTATTATAGGCATGTTGAAGTGCAATTTTCATTTCTTCAAAACCGGCCTTTTTTTCTGTCAGGTCGTCATAAATCGCCTTTGCAGCGGCGGGCCTTGGTCCCCAGTGAAACAGATCGTTCCCGTTTTCATCCCGTACGATCAATATCGGAATTGAGCGGCTGCCACCGGTAAGATAGTTTTCAATTTCGGAGCCGGAATCCCGTAGCTGGAGCCGGAAATCGATATGGGTATTTACCCGGCTCATCAGGTAAAGGATCGGGACAATATGCGCCGCATCCCCACACCAGGGTTCGGTAATGACCACCCATTGCTGTTTGCGGTCAATAGAAGCGAGGATGGCCTTTGTTGCGCCGGTTAGAGGGTCCTGTTTTAGCCAGCGGTTCATCCGCGACCAGTTCATTTTGGTGTATTGAAAATAATCTGCATTATCATAAGGGGGAGCCGGTTCTGCGGCTGTTAAAATCTCATTGAACGCATCTGAGTATTCCTGAAAATTCATATTATTAAACGGGTTTTTGATGATCTGCCCCTGCTCCGGGGTATTTATAAAACGTGTAACTTAATAAAAAGTTCTGAACGGTACCGGCTCTCAGAAAGACCATAGGGCAAATGCCGGCACATTTGCAACGGGCACCCGCTTTTCCGGGGCCGGCTGATGCTGCAGCCAGATGCGGAGAAAAACCATTGCTTATTGATGCGGGAAGCAGAAATAGCGTATCTTCATCCTCCGTTTAAAACGTTGAATTATGGACACCCTGCAACAACTCCGCTCCGAACTGGGAGAAGAGTACCAGACCACTAAAAAATTTTTTGAATTATATCCTGCTGAGAGCGGTGACTATGCCCCGCATGAAAAGAGCATGAAGCAAAGCCGGCTGGCCGGGCATATTGCGGAGATCTTTGGCTGGGCTTCCTTTATTTTACCCACGGATACGCTCGATTTTGCAACAGGCGGTTATAAACCCGCAGAGATCCGTTCAAAGGAACAGTTACTGGAGGAGCTGGAAAAAAATTACAATGCCAGTAACGCTGCGTTGGAAGCGGCTACCGAAGAAGCGTTGCTGCCCAACTGGAGCATTGCGCAAAACGGGCATAAACTGGCCGAATGGTCAAAATACGGGGCCATCCGGCACTCACTCAACCAGATCGCGCATCACCGGGCACAGCTGGGCGTTTATTACCGGTTACAGGATATACCGTTACCGGGAAGTTATGGCCCCTCGGCAGATGACAAGCGGTTTGCATAAAAGTGCCGGCAGTATATTTAACACCAATTTGTTGCCGGGCAGGGTTTGTGGCATAATTTTTTTGGGAAATAAATATTCATTAACTAATTAAAATGTACCCGAAAATGAATAGAAATACAAGAAACGGGCTTCTGGCGCTGGGGCTGGCCGCAGCAGCTGCCTGGTATAAAATGAGCCCGGAACAAAAATCGAATGTGAAAAACAAAGTATCCGATTTGGGAAATAAATTAAAAGATGGCCTGTCCAACCTGAAAAAGCAGGCCGGCCAGCAAACACAGTCCGCGTCTTAAGCTCCGTAACGAAAGTCCTTTAATACTTTGTAAAGGTTCCCATAGGGGAATCTTTATTTTTATGCCGGTGTATTCAATAACGCATGCTGGCTTGCGGTGAAAATATCGCGGAAGATCCGGTTTAGTACCGTACCGTTCTGGGTGGCGTTTACACCGCACCAGGGATAAAGGTCGGCAACCAGTTTTCTTGAAAACCGGGCCAGCAACCGGCTCTGTATGGACACCTGTTGCAACAATGGCTCCGGAACTGCACCCTCTTTTAGCATCACATTCCAGGAATCATCGGCGGCGGCGTAAAAGCGGGTCCGTAATTGTTGCAGATGCCGGGCAGCCTGTCCGCTTTTTTGCTGCAACTGCTGTATGGACGCGGTATGGGAATTTCCGCTCAGGTCCTTCTCCTGTACCAGTTGCTGAAAATGTTCCAGAAAATTGAGCGCCATGCCCAGGGAGTTTACCGCAAGCGTGGTTTCTGCAAATTGCAGGAACGGATAACGGTAAATGGCGCCGGGCAGGGTTGCTGCAGCCGGCAGGATGGTAAAACTCCGTTCTGCGGGTACCCGTATACCGGAAACGCTAAAACGCTCACTGGCTGTAGCTTTTAGTCCCATCGTATTCCAGTCCTTATGAATGTGCACTTCTTCCCGGGTAAATAAAAAAGATCGGTAATCCGGCGCACCCTGCGCATTGGTTAGTAACTGCCCGTCTTTTTCGATCTTACAGTTGGCTGTAAAATGCGTGCAATAAGGCGCACCGGTGGCATATTTCCAGGAGCCGCTGACGATATATCCGCCGGGGACCACTGTTGCTATGCCCGACAGGGCCCCGCTGCCGCCAAAACAAACCTGGTCCTCTCTGAAGATCCCTTCTGTAAGGGATGGCGGCAGGTATCCTGTAAACTGGGTGGCCCCGCTGCAAAGGGTAACGGTCCATCCCAGGCTGCCATCGATCTTTGCAAGCGCTTCTTCCATCCGCAATCCTGCGGGCAGATCGAGGCCCAGCCCGTTCTGTGAGCGGGGTACAAAAAGCCTGAACCATTTCTGACGGTAGATAATGTTCAGCTGTTCCGGCGTAAGCAGGGCCTGTTCATCGGCTACATTTGCAAAAAGTGCCAGTTCATCGGCAAGGGATTGATCGATCATTTTTTTTTGTTTCAAGATTGCGCTTCCACTCAAAGAAGCCGAAGATCGCAACAATAAATAGAAAAAGGGTTAACAGGGCATACAGCGGAAGCTGTTTGTAAAACAAAAGCGGAATGGCCACAGCATTGCTGATATTAAGCAGGATCCAGTTCTCCAGTTTGCGTTTTGCCAGCAACCACATTCCCGCCCAGGCAGTGGCACTTACAAACGCATCCATAACCGGTACTGTGGATTTCATAAAGTAACGGAGTACTACATACAGCAGGAGAAAACCGCCTAAAGCGATCCACAGCGTGATGCGCCATTCTTTCTTAGTGGCCCTCGTAATGGGCAGCGGTACAACGGACCGTTTAAATACCCAGAACCACCAGCCGTAAATGCTCATTGCCAGGTAGTACAGGTTCAGTATACTTTCGCCATATAGTCCTCCCCGGAGAAACAGGTAGATGCTGATCAGCACAGACAGGATGCCTGCGGGGTATAACCATACTTTATTGGCTTTTGCCAGCAGCACTTCGGCGGCGCCAAAACCTGCACCCAGCCATTCAAGAAGACTTGTATTCCTGATCTGTTCAACAAAAACACTGACCCAGTTTGCCATAGCTTTATAAAATCAAATACAGGGGCAGGCTGAAAAGCTGCTGTTTCCTACGCCGGCATTACCCGGATCAGGTTCCTGGATCCCTTAGTTGACAGGATCCAATGGGTATATTCTCAGCCTTGATTTCATCCCGCCACCGGCGGGAAAGGCACCCCGTGTTGGGGGTGAAGGTAAGCAAAAAGGTTGAAGTGGAAAGTATGTTTGTGTGCCTGTTTGGTTATTGCTGTTTCCGGAGATCTGCTATTGCCTGCCGGAAGCGCTTTACAGCACCGGGCGGGATGCTGTTTTGTTGCCCGGCGATCTGCGCCGAAAATAATTTCGCGCTTGTTTTATGCTTTCGCAATGATTTGTGATATATTCGCTCCGCTTAATTTTTTTACATGCCATCGTCGAAGCGTTTATTCGTGAAAACTTCCACCCTGCCCAATGCCGGCAAAGGGTTATTTACAAAAGTTGCTATTGCAAAAAAAGAAATTGTTACCGAGTATACCGGGGATATTCTGACCTGGAAGGAGGTGGAAGATGATGCAGATAACGGCTATATTTTTCATATTAACGATGATGCCGTTATTGATGCCAGTAAGCACCCCGGATCATTTGGCCGCTATGCCAATGATGCCGCAGGTTTGCAGCGTGTAAAGGGCATCCGGAATAATGCCGAGTACATAGAGGATGGCACCCGGGTGTTCCTGGTGGCCAAAACAGATATACCCGCCGGAAGCGAAATCTTTGTGTCCTACGGACCGCAATACTGGAAGCAGGTAAGGGAGAACATCCGGTTTGACCGGGAGGCTGAAAAAGAAAAACCGAAGCGATAACACCTGCGGGAATCGGTATATGCCTGTGCATGGGTACCTCAAAAAAACAGCGATTCATTCTTCTGCCCGTTTTTGATCCCCCACATCTAAGGGAATGCTGTTATCTTTGTTTAAAGGATAATGGAAAAGAGCAATTTTGTAGACCAGATACGGATATTTTGCCGCAGCGGCCACGGCGGTGCGGGCATCAAGCATTTTTTGCGGGATAAGTTTACTTCCAAAGGCGGCCCGGATGGGGGCGACGGCGGCAGGGGCGCACATATTATTTTAAAAGGGAACCGCAACCTGTGGACCCTGTTGCATTTGCGTTATTTTAAGAATATATTGGCCGAGAACGGCGAAAACGGGGGGCATAACAACTGCACCGGACGTAGCGGAAAGGATGTGGTGATCGAAGTGCCGCTGGGTACGATTGCTATGGATGAGGAAACCGGCGAAAAAGAGGCAGAGATCCTCGAAGACGGGCAGGAGCTCATTTGGATGCCCGGTGGCAAAGGCGGCCTGGGTAATGCCAATTTTGCCACACCTACCAACCAGGCTCCGGAATATGCACAACCGGGCTTGCCCGGTATAGAGGGCTGGAAGGTACTGGAGTTAAAAGTACTCGCAGATGTTGGCCTGGTGGGCTTTCCCAATGCCGGTAAATCGACCCTGCTTTCTGTAATCACGGCCGCAAAGCCCAAGATCGGCAATTATGCCTTTACCACCCTTACCCCCAACCTGGGTATTGTAGCATACCGCGATGGCCGGAGCTTTTGCATGGCCGATATGCCCGGTATCATTGAAGGAGCTGCCGAAGGGCGCGGGCTGGGGCACCGTTTTCTGCGGCATATTGAACGCAACCCGGTGCTGTTGTTTCTGATCCCCGCAGATAGTGCAGACCACCGGAAGGAATTTGATGTGCTGATGAATGAACTGGAACAGTACAACCCGGAGCTGCTGCACAAACAATTCCTCATTGCTATTTCCAAAAGCGATATGCTGGATGATGAATTAAAAGCCGCCATCAGCAAAGAGATGCCCGGCCATATTCCCCATTTGTTTATTTCTTCTGTGGCACAACAGGGGCTTAACGAGTTAAAGGACCGGCTTTGGGAGATCCTGAATACCACACCTGAAGCGGAGCAGTAAGCAGTGCTGTTACAGGACTGTGCAGGACAGTTTACCGGACATTTCCTTGTACTTTCGGAGCAACGATGTTATTGATAAACAATTACAAAGCTTGCTCATGAATAAAAAAAGATCGCTTGTATTTATTGCCACCCTGTTCTCATTAACGGTAACGGCACAGTCGAAAGTCGAAAACCTGCGCACCGAAAACCGGATCGACCCGATCGGCCTGGACGTGGTTCAACCCCGGTTCAGCTGGCAGCTGGAAAACGGCAAACGCAATGTGGTGCAAACCGCCTATGAGATCCGGGTAACGCTTGATAGAACCGCTATCTGGAATAGCGGAAAAATTGCTTCCGATTCCTCCGTACATGTAGCATATAAAGGTGCAGCGTTAAAAAGCGGCGAAAAATACCAATGGCAGGTTCGGGTTTGGGACAACAGCGGAAAGGCTTCTGCCTGGAGCAGGCCGGCGGTTTTTCAAATGGCATTATTGCAGCCGTCCGACTGGAAGGCCCAATGGATCACACCGGGATATGAGGAAGATGCCGTACTGCGCCCCAGCCCCCTGATGCGGAAGGAATTCAGCATTGCCAAAAAAATTGCCCGGGCAACGGCCTATATTACCGCACACGGAATGTATGAAGCGGCCATTAACGGAAGCCGCGTAGGCGATGCGCATTTTACCCCCGGCTGGACCTCTTATAAAACGAGGCTGCAATACCAGACCTACGACATCACTAACCTGCTGAAGCAGGGTGCAAACGCTTTGGGTGTTACCCTGGGTAGTGGCTGGTACCGCAGCACTATTGGGTATACCAACCAAAAGAATTATTATGGAAAAGACATTGCTTTGCTGTTACAGATCCAGGTAGCCTATACAGACGGTACACAGGAAACCATCGTTTCTGATGGCTCCTGGAAATCGGCCACGGGGGCCATTACCTATTCGGAGATCTATAACGGCGAAACCATCGATGCGCGCAAGGATAAGACCGGCTGGCTACAGGCCGGGTACCGGGATGCGGACTGGACGCCGGTAAAAACGGCCTCTTTTGATAAAGAGAACCTGCTGGCAACCTATAATGAAATGATAACTGCGCATGAAGTGTTTAAACCCATAAAAGTATTTACAACACCTGCGGGCGAAAAGGTGCTGGATTTTGGACAAAACCTCGTAGGATGGGTTCGTGTAAAGGTAAAAGGAACAGCAGGGGATTCAGTAACCCTGCATCATGCAGAAGTACTGACCAAGGCCGGCAACTTTTACACGGAAAACCTGCGGGCCGCAAAGGCGCAGAATACGTATGTACTTAAAGGGGGAGCAGAGGAAACCTTTTACCCGCATTTTACCTGGCAGGGATTCCGCTATGTAAAGGTAGAGGGCTACCCGGGAACCCTTACTCCGGATAATTTTGAGGCCATCGCTTTCTATTCCGATATGGAACCTACAGGAACTTTTACCAGCTCCAACGAACTGATCAACCAGCTGCAGCACAACATCCAGTGGGGACAAAAAGGCAACTTCCTGGATGTACCAACAGACTGTCCGCAGCGGGATGAGCGGCTTGGCTGGACGGGTGATGCACAGGCCTTCTTCCGTACTGCGGCCTTTAATATGGGAGTAAATAACTTTTTTACAAAATGGCTGAAAGATCTTGAAGCGGATCAGATCGATGGCCGGGTACCTTTTGTGATACCCAATATCCTGGGCAACGGAGCCAATAGCGCCGGCTGGGCCGATGTGGCCACCATTATTCCCTGGCAAATGTACCTGGCCTATGGTGATGTACGCACCCTGGCGGCCCAATACAGCAGCATGAAGAACTATGTGGAAAGTATTCGTAAAACCACGAATAACAATCTCTGGAACACGGGCTTTCATTTTGGAGACTGGTTATTTTACCATCCGCAGGATGATAATGACGGCCGTGCTGCCGTAACCGACAAATACCTCATTGCCCAGTGCTTTTATGCGCATTCCGTACAGCTGCTCATCAACGCGGCAACCGTGTTGGGTAATACCGGGGATGTGACCGCCTATACACAATTGCTGAAGGACATTAAGGCCGCGTTCATGAAGGAATATATGACCCCATCAGGGCGCCTGGTATCCAGTACGCAAACGGCATATGTACTGGCCCTGCATTTTGATATGCTGCCGGAAGACCTGAGAAAACAGGCCGCAGAGCGGCTGGTTGAGAATATTAAAAGCTATAACAATCACCTTACCACCGGGTTTTTAGGAACGCCTTACCTGTGTCATGTGCTTACCCGTTTTGGCTACACGGATATGGCGTATAAATTGTTATTGCAGGAAACCTATCCCTCCTGGCTGTACCCGGTAAAAATGGGAGCTACCACCATTTGGGAGCGCTGGGACGGCATCAAGCCGGACGGCAGTTTCCAGACACCTTCCATGAACTCCTATAACCACTACGCCTATGGAGCTATCGGTGACTGGATGTACCGGAAGATGGTAGGACTGGATACTGAGGAAGATGGTGTAGGGTACAAGCATATACGGGTAAAACCACATATCGGGGGTAATTTTAAGCAGGCAGCCGTTTCGTTAAAAACCTATTACGGAACCACAAAGGCTGGTTGGGAAACAGCCGGTGGCAACATTGTGATGGATGTGGAAGTGCCGGCCAATACAAAAGCAACCGTGTATCTGCCAACGGAAAATGCCGGTGCGGTTACCGAATCCGGCAAACCCCTGTCTTCCATAAAAGAGATCAGACAACTGGGGTCCGAAGACGGGTATCTTAAAATTGAAACAGGATCGGGCAAATACCGGTTTAGCTTTCCGGGGAAATAAAGGAGGGTAAAAAGGTACACCCGGAATTTTGATGGGGCTCACTAACAGGGCAGCGCAGACGGATGTCGAATCGGCTACCAGGTCGCCCTGTTGCCCGGATACTGCAATACGACTTAAGTGCTTCTGGAACCGGTTTTTTCCTAAGTAATTTTATTCTACCAGGTAAATAATGCGTGTTGTGGAATCGCTGATATTGTATTGTTCAATAACCGGTGTTTTTACCTTGAGCTGTTTTTCTGCCACATAATCGTTCAGCGTTTTGTACGCGAGGTCCTTCAGTGCCTGATCTCCTTTAAACCCGGCTTCTATGGTTTTAGAGGCCGGAATGCGGACCAGCTCTTCCGGAGTTTGAAGCTGTGGATGAAACCCGTCCGGGACCGCAATGGCTGCAGCTACATCGCTCTGTAATTCCTTTTCATCCTTTTTATAAAAAAGGCCAACCCGGAACGGTGTAGCCGCGCTGTCTTTTAACGTGTAGTGCTCCAGGTGATGAAAATGCGTTGCAAAGAAATTGGACAGATCTGCCCAAAGCACCCGTTGTTTAATAGCAACATAGCTGGTTTGGGCAAAAGCTGATGTAATTATTTTGGGCGCATTCCGGTCCTTTATCGGCGATTTTTCAATGATCAGCTTTAAAGCCTGCAGCCCTTTTTCAAAGTCGGCACCTTTTTCCTTTTCGAGATTAAAAAACAGATTGAATACATTCCAGGGCTTTTTGGAAGGAATGGTAAAGGTCCAGGTAACCGCGGTGGTGGTGGCGTCCTGCGCCTGTAAATCAAATCTGGAATCCGCTTCCAGTTTCTGCGGTTCCTGCAGGCTGATATGGTGGGTGATCTGTTTTTCGGGCAGAAGGCCGGTAAGGGCAATTTTCCCTTTTCCGGATAACAGTGCATTCCCCTCCCACATTACGGTTGTACCCACCTGGCCATCCGGTAACTGGTTGGTGGTATAACGGATGGAGGAGTCTGATTGTCCCCAAACCGACCAGTTGTTGAAATTTTGTAACAGAACCATTTGTTCATATACCTTTTTTACCGGGGCATTAATGATAACGGATTTAGTCACCTGCTGCTGATTTGGAGCCAGGAACGAAAGTGCAAATAAGGAAATGACCACAAAAACAAGGAACAACAGGAGCCCTCTGATAAATTTCATGCGTGCGTTTTGCGCACAAAAATAGACACTTAAACGGAAGTCCTGTTTCTTATCACCGGTTATTTAATAGTCTGTATATAGACCCTGCCTGTTATCGCGGCACAGCAGGCATTAAAAGCTATTCATAACGCAGGGCTTCTATCGGGTCCAGCGCGGATGCCTTCTGTGCCGGGTAATAACCAAAGAAAACCCCTGTGATGGCGCATACCAGGAAGGAGAGTACCACAGATGACTGGGAAACCAATGTAGGCCATTTCAGGAATAAGGTAATAAGCCGGCCGGAGGTAATGCCCAGGGCTATGCCGATCAATCCGCCGGTGATGCTGATCAGGATGGCCTCTACCAGGAATTGCAGCAAAATATCCTTGCCGCGGGCACCCAATGACATGCGCAGGCCGATCTCTTTTGTACGTTCTGTAACCGAAACATACATAATGTTCATAATGCCAATGCCGCCGACAACCAATGAAATGCCGGCAATGGCGCCCAGCAGAACGGTTAATAACTGGCTGGTTGAGCTAAATGTATTGATCAGCTCTGCCTGGGTGCGGATCGTAAAATCATCCTCGTCACCTGGTTTAAGGCGGTGCACGGTCCGCAAAATAGTGGTAAGCTCATTTACGGCTTTATCAGTGCTGTGCTCATCTGCGGCAGAAGCATATATGTTCTGAAAGTAAATGGAAGCTGAAATCCTTTTCTGTACCGTAGAGTAAGGGGTCATTACGATATCATCCTGGTCCTGTCCAAAAGCATTTTCTCCTTTGGCGGCCAGTACACCAATGACTTTGAAAGGAATCGTATTAAAGCGGATGATTTTTCCAACAGGATCTTCTCCATCAGGAAAAAGATTGGAAACAACCGTTTGCCCCAGTAAACAGACCTTATCTGCGGTTTTTACATCCGCATCAGTAAACGGAATGCCGCTGCTTAAAGACCAGTTCCGGATGCCCAGGAAATCAGGACTGACTCCCTGTAAGATAGTGGCCCAGTTCATACTTCCGTTAATGACCTGGCCCCGCTGATTTACGGCGGGGGATACACCGGTAACATACAGGGCCTGTTTTTTTATGGCGGAGATATCCTGTTCGGTAAGTGTTTGCACATTCGAAAAATCGAGACGGGCACCGGCTGTCACATTGCTATTGGGGCGAATGGTGATCATATTGGAACCCATGCTTGAGAGCTGATCCTGGATGCTTTTTTTGGAGCCCTGCCCAATGGCAACCATGGCAATTACGGATGCCACGCCGATGATGATCCCCAGCATGGTAAGAAAGGCGCGCATTTTATTGCGCTGCAAGGCTCTTAAGGCGATTCTGAAAAGATTGATCAAACTCATATATGCCGTTTAATAATCATCGGTAGCCGGCATTGCTGCCAGCATTTCTTTTGCAGACCGCTGCTGCTCATTGAAATGGTCTTTTATGATCCGGCCATCACGCAGCATGATGGTCCTGCTGCTGAAGGCGGCAATATCCGGCTCATGGGTTACAAAAACAATGGTTTTGCCGCCGGCATTAAGCTCCTGCATTAATGCCATGATCTCGTACGAAGTTTTCGAATCCAGGTTGCCGGTTGCTTCATCTGCCAGAAGCATAACGGGTTCGTTCACCAGCGCACGCGCAATGGCTACCCGCTGCTGTTGCCCGCCGGAGAGCTGGTTGGGCATATGATGTATCCGCTCTGCCAGTTTTACGGCTTCCAGGGCATGAAGCGCCCGTTCCCTTCGCTCTTTGGAGGAAATGGCAGCGTTATACATCAGTGGCAGTTCTACATTTTCGATGGCAGATGTGCGGGGCAGTAGATTATATGCTTGGAAAACGAATCCTATTTTATGATTGCGCAACCGGGCCAGTTCGTCCCTGGAAAGAGTCTTTACGTCTGCTCCGTCCAGCAGGTAAGTGCCGTCAGATGGCTTGTCCAGACAACCCAGGATATTTAGCAGGGTTGTTTTGCCGGAGCCGCTGCTACCCATGATGGTCAGGAATTCGCCTTCCTTTACGTCAAAGGAAATACCCTTTAATGCATGTACGGTTTCCGCACCCATCCGGAACTCCCGTTTCAATTCCTTTATCTCTAAGATTTTCTTTTCCATGGTATCATAATGTTATAAAGGGTTAACGGGGCCGGCCCCCGCCGCTGCCACGGTTGCCACCGCGCTGCGGCATGAAGGGGCTTCTGTCTGTGGAGGAAGCATCCGCGGCACTTTTATTACCCACGTTGCTTTGCTGGCTGGTAATGATCGCATCCGTTTCGGTCAATCCTTTCAGCACCTCAACATGGATGTCGTCCGTTAGCCCGGTTTCGATACGCCGGTGAATAAGGGAGTCGCCCTTCAGCAGCCATACAAAAGCATGGGTTGGGCCGG
>Ga0222424_100242_pt1 | contig 45987 bp, 44 predicted proteins | sample 2B2ome_FD_182468 | JGI IMG/M metagenome (GOLD analysis project Ga0222424, IMG submission 182468) | Enriched microbial communities from leaf-cutter ant dump, University of Wisconsin, Madison, United States - 2B200A (version 2) | ecosystem: Environmental > Terrestrial > Nest > Insects nest > Nest... | reverse complement strand
CGCCGCTGGAGCGAAGGCCTGCACCAGGCCGTGGAAGCCAAGGAAGGCGTGAACATCCAGGCCGAGAACCAGACGCTGGCCTCCATCACCTTCCAGAACTACTTCCGCCTGTACAACAAGCTGGCCGGCATGACCGGCACGGCCGACACCGAGGCCTATGAGTTCCAGGAAATCTATGGCCTGGAAACCGTGGTCATCCCCCCCAACCGCCCGAGCAAGCGCGAAGACCAGCTCGACCGCGTGTACAAGACCACGCGCGAAAAGTACGAAGCCGCCATCAAGGACATCCGCGAATGCCACGAGCGCGGCCAGCCCGTGCTGGTGGGCACCACGTCGATCGAGAACTCCGAGATCATCGACCAGCTCCTGAATAAGGAAGGCCTGCCGCACCAGGTGCTCAACGCCAAGCAGCATGCGCGCGAGGCCGACATCGTGGCCCAGGCGGGCCGCGCGGGCATGATCACCATCGCCACCAACATGGCGGGCCGCGGCACCGACATCGTGCTGGGCGGCAACATCGAGAAGGACGTGGCCGCCATCGAGGCCGACGAGTCCCTGTCCGAATCCGACCGCGCCGCCAAGGTGGCCGCGCTGCGCGATCAGTGGAACGTGGACCACGAGAAGGTCAAGGCCCTGGGCGGCCTGCGCATCATCGCCACCGAACGCCACGAATCGCGCCGCATCGACAACCAGCTGCGCGGCCGCTCCGGCCGCCAGGGCGACCCCGGCTCCTCGCGCTTCTACCTGAGCCTGGACGATTCGCTGATGCGCATTTTCGCGGGCGACCGCGTCAAGGCCATCATGGACCGCCTCAAGATGCCCGACGGCGAGGCCATCGAAGCCGGCATCGTGACCCGCTCCATCGAATCGGCCCAGCGCAAGGTCGAGGCGCGCAACTTCGACATCCGCAAGCAGCTGCTCGAATACGACGACGTGGCCAACGACCAGCGCAAGGTGATCTACCAGCAGCGCAACGAGATCCTGGACGCGGCCGACCTGTCGGACGTGATCGCCGCGATGCGCGAGGACTGCATGACCGACCTGGTGCGCCAGTACGTGCCGGCCGAGTCGGTGGAAGAGCAGTGGGACCTGCCCGCATTGGAAAAGGCGCTGGCCGAGGACTGGCAGGTCCAGCTCGCGCTGCAGCAGGAAGTGCAGGGCTCCAGCAGCGTCACTGACGACGAGATCCTGGAAAAGGTGCTGCAGGCCGCCCACGCCTCGTTCAATGCCAAGGTCGAACAGGTGGGCCACGAAAACTTCACCCAGTTCGAGCGCATGGTGCTGCTGCAAAGCTTCGACTCCAACTGGCGCGACCACCTCTCCGCGCTGGACTACCTGCGCCAGGGCATCCACCTGCGCGGCTATGCGCAGAAGCAGCCCAAGCAGGAATACAAGCGCGAGGCCTTCGAGCTGTTCCGCCAGCTCATCGATCTGGTGAAGAACGAGGTCACCAAGATCCTCATGACCGTGCAGGTGCAGTCCCAGGCCCAGCTGGACCAGGCCGCGCAGGACATGGAAGCGCGCGGCGAAAGCATCGCCAACGTGACCTACACGGCGCCCACGGAGACCGGCGAAGTGGAAACCACCGCCGACCCGGCCAGCCAGGCACTGCCCGAGGGAATCCGCGTGGGCCGCAACGACCCCTGCCCCTGCGGCAGCGGCAAGAAGTACAAGCAATGCCACGGCAAACTCGCCTGAGCCCTTGAACCTTGACGACACGGGCCGCGGCCCGTGTTTTTCCTTTTTGAGACAGAAAGAGAATCCGCCATGCCCGTCAATCTTCTCGCTCCCGTCGCCACGGACCTGCATGCCATCAGCGGCGTGCGCATCGGCGTTGCCGAAGCCGGTGTGCGCAAGGCCCACCGCAAGGACCTCACCGTCTTCCTGCTGGACGAAGGCGCCAGCGTGGCGGGCGTGTTCACGCAGAACCGCTTCTGCGCCGCGCCGGTGCAGGTGAGCCGTGAGCACCTGGCCGGCGGCCAAGGCATCCGCGCCATGGTCATCAACACGGGTAATGCCAACGCCGGCACGGGCGCCGACGGCCTGGCGCGGGCACGCTCCACCTGCGCCGCGCTGGCGCGGCTGCTGAACGTGGCGCCCGAGCAGATCCTGCCGTTCTCCACCGGCGTGATCATGGAGCCGCTGCCCGTGGACCGCATCGAGGCCGGCCTGCCCGCCGCCATCGCCGATGCCGAGGCCGGCCACTGGGCCCGCGCGGCCGAGGGCATCATGACCACCGACACGCTGCCCAAGGCCTTCTCGGCGCAAGTGCAGATCGGCGGCGTCACGGTGTCCATCACCGGCATCAGCAAGGGCGCGGGCATGATCCGCCCTAACATGGCGACCATGCTGGGCTTTCTGGCCACGGACGCCTGCGTAGCCCCGGCGGTGATGCAGCAACTGGCGCGCGAGCTGGCCGACGGTTCGTTCAACCGCGTCACCATCGACGGCGACACGTCCACCAACGACTCCTTCGTGGTCGTGGCGACGAACAAGGCCGCGCATGCGCCCGTCACTGCGCTCGACAGCGCCGAGGGCCAGGCCCTCAAGGCCGCGATGCTGGCCGTGTCGCAGAAGCTGGCCCAGGCCATCGTGCGCGACGGCGAGGGCGCCACCAAGTTCATCACCGTGCGCGTGGAAGGCGGCAAGACCGGCGGCGAGTGCCGCCAGGTGGCCTACGCCATCGCCCACTCGCCGCTGGTCAAGACGGCCTTCTTTGCCAGCGACCCGAACCTGGGCCGCATCCTGGCGGCCGTGGGCTACGCGGGCATCGCCGACCTGGACCAGACCGGCATCGACCTGTACCTGGACGACGTGCACGTGGCCATGCAGGGCGGGCGCAACCCCGCCTACCGCGAGGAAGACGGCCAGCGCGTGATGAAACAAAGCGAGATCACGGTGCGCGTGCTGCTGGGCCGTGGCGACGCGGCGGAAACCGTGTGGACCTGCGACCTGAGCCACGAGTACGTGACGATCAACGCGGACTACCGCTCCTGATTCAATAGCTGTCAGCGCTTGCTGGATAAGCGCTAGAGGCCAAAATGAACGATAAATTTGAACGATTGATCGAGCGCGCCGAGCAGCTCATCGCCCGCATCGAATCCGTGCTGCCCCAGCCCCTGGGCGCGCCGGACTGGTCCGCATCCATCGCCTGGCGCTACCGCAAGCGCAGCAGCGGCCACGGCACGCTGGAGCCCGTGCGCCACGTGGCGGCGATGCGCCTCGAAGACCTCAAGGAAATCGACGGGCAGAAAGATAAGATCCAGCGCAACACTCAGCAGTTCGTCGAAGGCAAGCCCGCCAACAACGTGCTGCTGACCGGCGCGCGCGGCACAGGCAAGTCGTCGCTGATCAAGGCCTGCCTGAACGCCTATGCACCCCAGGGCCTGCGCCTGATCGAGGTGGACAAGGCCGACCTCACGGACCTGCCCGACATCGTGGAAGTGGTCTCCGAGCGACCCGAGAAATTCATCATCTTCTGCGACGACCTGAGCTTCGAGGACGGCGAGCCGGGCTACAAGGCGCTCAAGTCCATCCTGGACGGCTCGGTGGCCGCGGCCACGCCCAACGTGCTGATCTACGCCACCAGCAACCGGCGCCACCTTCTGCCCGAGTACATGAAGGAGAACCTCACCTACACCCATACGGACGATGGCGAGGTGCACCCGGGCGAGGTGGTGGAGGAGAAGATTTCGCTGTCCGAGCGCTTCGGCCTGTGGGTGAGCTTCTACCCCTTCAGCCAGGAGGAATACCTGACCATCGTGGCGCAGTGGCTGTCGTCGCTGGGCGTGCCCGCGGCAGCGATCACGGCGGCGCGGCCCGAGGCGCTGGTGTGGGCGCTGGAGCGCGGCTCGCGCAGCGGCCGCGTGGCCTACCAGTTCGCGCGCGACTTCGCGGGGCGGCACGGTGGCTGAGGACGCGCGCAAGCACACCGAGGTCGCGGTCGGCATCCTGCTGCGCGATGACGGGGCCATGCTGCTGTCCACCCGCCCGCCGGGCAAGCCCTATGCCGACTACTGGGAGTTTCCGGGCGGCAAGCTCGAAGCCGGGGAAACCGTCGAACAGGCCCTGCGCCGCGAGCTCATCGAGGAACTGGGCGTGACCATTGGCGCCGCCTCCGTCTGGAAGGTCACGGAGCACGACTACCCGCACGCGCTGGTGCGCTTGCACTGGTGCAAGGTGCGGGAATGGTCAGGGGAATTCGAGATGCGCGAGGGCCAGTCCATGGCCTGGCAGCAGATGCCGTTGACGGTATCGCCCGTGCTGCCCGGCGCCTACCCCGTTCTGCAGTGGCTGGCCGAGGAGCGGGGCTTGCAGTTTTCGCCTGAGGAACTGCAAAAATCATAGCTGCCAGCGATTGCTGGACAAGCGCTGGAGCCCGATTCCATTCATATTTTTGCGTCAGTGCTGCTGGCGCGGATCGCCGTACTGGGCATCCTGCGGCGGCGCTTCCGCAGGCATGCGGAAATCCTCGCTGGCCCAGGCGCCCAGGTCCACCTGCTTGCAGCGCTCGCTGCAGAACGGGCGGAACGGATTGGCGGGGCTGTAGACGCTGTCGCCGCCGCAACTCGGGCAGGTGACGGTGCGGGCCGCCGTGGGGTCGGTCTTGGGGGTCTTCGTCATGCGCACAGGGTCAATTCAAAGGCCGCATCCTCGGTGCTGGCATGCAGGCGGCCGTCGTCCTCCAGGCGCATGAGCCGCACCGAGACGATCAGGCGGTTGCCGCTGATCTCCGGGATCAGGTTCAGGGCCGGGTCGATGCGCAGGCGCAGCAGCTGGAAGGTGCGGCCCGGCGGCAGGTTCTGCTGGAACTGGCCGCGCTCCGCGGCGACCTTCTGCGGCACGCCGGAATCCCGCAGCAGCTTGAGCAGCACGTAGATGGATTCGGCCAGCGGCGCGAGGGTGGAAGCCCATTCCTCCAGCGCCTGCTGGCGCACGCCGGGCGCGTGGTGCTGCCACGCGTAGTAGGCCGGCAGGTCGAAACCGCAGGTGCCGCCCGGAATGCCGACGCGGCTGCGGATGCTCATCAGCCAGTCGTTCTCGGTGAGCGGCTGGCCGGACTTGCCCGATTGCGTGTTGAGGGCCGTGAAGCAACGGTCCAGCTGGGCGATCACGGCATCGAGCGCTGCCTCCGAGATCGATGGGTTGCCGCGGTAGCTGTCGAGCTGGTGCTTGTGCTTCTCGATGTCCTTGAGCACGTCCGACTTCAGGTCGGCCCGCGCCGCCACGTCCATGATCTCGAAGATCGTGACCAGCGCGAAGTGGTGGTCCAGGGCATGGGCGCGGGGTATCAATTCCCCCAGGCGGCGAAACAGCTGCTCCAGGCGCAGGTAGGTCCGCAGACGTTCGTTGAAGGGGTATTCGTAAAGGATCACGCTGGCGGGTTCCTGGGGATCAGGCGGTATTCTGACGCCGATGGCGCACGGCATGGAGCGAAAGCACCAACGGTTTCGCTCGCATCATAGCCCGAACAGCGCGGCCGTCTGCCGGGCCTGGGCATGCAGGTTCTCCAAGGTGCAGTCCGCGCCGTTGGCGATGACCGCATCGGCCACGGCCCGGCGGGCAGGGCGACTGGCCTGCGAAGCGATGATGCCCTGCACCGCTTCCCGGCTGAGGCCGCTGCGCTGCATGACGCGCACGATCTGGGTCTCGGCCGGGCAATCGACCACCACCACAGCGTCCAGCCGGCACGCCCACCGGCCGGATTCCGTCAACAAGGGGATATCGAAGACGATGAGTGCACGGCCCTGCTCCGCCGCCTGCTGTGCCTGCAGGTTGCCATGCAGGGTGACCAGGGGGTGCACGATGCCTTCGAGCTGTGCCCGGGCCTCCGGCCGGCTGAAGGCCAGGGCGCGCATGCGCGCCCGGTCCAGTGCGCCAGTCGCTTCGTCCACGAACTCGTCGCCGAAGGCGGCACGGATGGCGCCCATCGCCGCACCGTGCGGGCCGGTGACATCGCGCGCGATCTGGTCGGCATCGATGAGCGCGGCGCCCAGCGATACCCACATCTGGCCCACCGTGCTTTTGCCGCTGCCGATACCGCCCGTCAGGCCCAGACGCAGAGGACGGCCATGCCGGGATGGATGCATGCCTAGAGTCCCAGGGGCTTCAATACGGCGTCAAGGATGGCCTGGGGACCGAACACCATGGCCGTGAAACCGGCGCCCACCAGAAAGGGACCGAACGGAATGTAGCCGCCCTCGCGCAGGCTGCTGAAGACCTTCATCGCAATGCCGATGATGGCCCCGATGACCGAGGACATCAGGATGATGGGCACCAGCGCCTGCCAGCCGAACCAGGCGCCCAAGGCCGCGAACAGCTTGAAGTCGCCGTAGCCCATGCCCTCCTTGCCCGTGGCCAGCTTGAAGCCCCAGTACACCAGCCACAAGGACAGGTATCCGGCGGCGGCGCCGAATACCGAGGCATGCAACGGCACCTGGATCCAATGCAGCGCGGACGACAAGATACCCGCCCAGAGCAAGGGCAGGGTGATGTCGTCGGGCAGCAACGTGGTATCCCAGTCAATGAACGCCAGCGCGACCATAGCCCCCGAAAATCCGCACCAAGCCACGCCGGTGGGCGTGATGCCCCAGCGGTGGATGCAAAAGAAGAACAGCGCTCCCGTGGTGATCTCGACCAAGGGGTATCGGACGGAAATCCGCACCTTGCATGCGGAGCAACGTCCGCGCAGGAAGATGTAGCTGAATACAGGGACGTTTTCGTACCACTGCACCATGTGCCCGCAGGCCGGGCAGCGGGAGCGGGGGGTCATGAGGTTGAAGGGTTCCTGGGGCGGAACCGTCGCCATCTCAGTATCACCAACCTTATCAGCCGTCGACATGGTTGCCAGTTCTACCGCCCACTGGCGTTCCATCATCTTGGGCAATCGATAGATCACCACGTTGAGAAAACTACCAATCAGGAGCCCCAGTATTCCGCCGAAACCTGCGCTCCACCATGCGTCCACCGCCATTACACGACTTGGCCGAGCTTGAAAATTGGGAGGTACATGGAAACCACGATACCGCCAATCAGAGTGCCCAGGAACACGATGATGATGGGCTCCATCAGGCTGGAGAGGCCTGCGACCATTTCATCGACTTCGGCTTCATAGAAATCGGCAGCTTTGCCCAGCATATGGTCGATGGAGCCGGATTCCTCGCCGATGGCGCACATTTGCAAGACCATGGACGGAAAGACATTGGCATTACCCATCGCTGCGGTGAGACTGGTGCCCGTGGATACCTCTTGTTGGATTTTTTCCGTAGCCATGGAGTAAACGGAATTGCCAGAGGCACCGCCTACAGAGTCCAGTGCTTCCACCAGTGGCACGCCGGCCGCAAACATGGTGGACAGTGTCCGGGTCCAACGCGCGACGCATGATTTTTCAATCAAACCGCCAAAGATCGGGATCTTCAAAAGAATCCGATCCATAAACATCTGCATCTTTTCATTTCTCCTCCATGCCTGCATGAAGAAGAAGGCTCCACCACCGATGACTCCAAATATCAGCCACCACCATTTGACGAAGAACTCGCTGATCGCCATCACGAACAATGTAGGAGCGGGAAGATCGGCTCCAAAGGAGGTAAAAACTTCCTTGAAAGCGGGAATAACAAAAATCATAATCACGGTGACAACCACAAACGCCACGATAATCACGGACGTAGGGTACATCAACGCAGATTTGATCTTTGACTTGATGGCCTCCGTCTTCTCCATGTAGGTTGCCAAGCGGTCCAGCAGTGCTTCGAGAATACCAGCTGCCTCACCTGCTTCCACCAGATTGCAATAGAGACTATCAAAATACATGGGGTGCTTGCGGAAAGCAGCATTCAAAGACGTACCGGTCTCCACATCTGTTCGAATATCATTCAGCAGTTTCGTGACGCTCGCATTGGTATTGCCGCGCCCCACAATATCAAATGACTGCAGCAAGGGAACCCCGGCCTTCATCATTGTTGCCAGTTGACGTGTAAACAAGGCTATATCTTTGGGTTTGATCTTCTTGCCGGCTCTCATCCGCCGCTTCTTGATTTTGGTAGGAAAAACTCCTTGTCTACGCAGCGTGGCCTGGACCTGGTTTTCACCAGATGCACGCACCTCCCCTCGCACAATCTTACCATTTCGATCTTTGCCTTCCCATTCGAAGACAAAATCTTTAATATCTTTTTTTGATGCAGCGGTAGCCATACGTGCCCCTCTATGCTTTTTATTCGTTGGTTACAGCGAGAACCTCTTCCAGAGAGGTGAGTCCCAGCCTCGCCTTATACAGACCAGATTCACGAAGTGATCGCACACCTTCGGCCTTGGCTTGCTCGGCGATCTCCAATGCACTGCCATCACGCAGAATAATGCGTTGGATTTCTTCTGAAATGGGCATGACTTGATATATGCCCACCCGCCCTTTGTAGCCATTGTTGCAGGCGGAGCAGCCTACAGGACGGTAAGTGACCCACGTTCCATCCAATTCCTCTTCTGGATAACCTGCTTCCACTAATGCTTCATGAGGTATATCCGCAGGGGCCTTGCAAGCAGGACATAGCCGACGAGCCAGACGCTGGGCAGTGATTAAAATCACGCTCGATGCGATATTGAACGGCGCTATCCCCATATTGCGCATGCGAGTGAGCGTCGTGGGAGCATCGTTGGTATGGAGCGTTGACAAGACCAAATGGCCTGTCTGCGCTGCCTTAATGGATATGTCCGCCGTTTCAAGATCGCGGATTTCGCCCACCATGATGATGTCTGGATCTTGGCGCAGAAATGATTTCAATGCTACGGCAAATGTCAAGCCTGCCTTTTCGTTGACATTGACTTGATTGACGCCAGGAAGATTGATTTCAGAAGGGTCTTCAGCCGTGGCAATATTTACCCCAGCCTTATTCAGCAAATTCAGGCAGGTATACAAAGAAACGGTCTTACCCGATCCGGTGGGGCCTGTCACGAGGATCATTCCATAAGGGCGCCCAATGGCTTGGAGTAAGCGTTCTTTTTCCTCGGGTTCGTAGCCGAGCGCATCAATGCCCAGCTTAGCGCTGCTGGGGTCGAGAATGCGAATAACGATTTTTTCACCGAATAAAGTAGGAAGCGTACTTACCCGGAAATCGATGACTCGGTCCGGGCCTACCTTGAGCTTCATGCGGCCGTCTTGAGGAACTCTCTTTTCAGAGATATCCAGTCGTGAGATCACCTTGATGCGCGATGCTAACTTATCCTTGATGGCAATCGGTGGAGAGGCAATTTCTCTGAGCTCACCATCAATACGAAATCGAACCCGATATTGATGTTCATAAGGTTCAAAATGCAAATCCGATGCACGCATGTTGAATGCGTCCAGCAGCATTTTGTGCAGGAACTTGACGATGGGAGCATCTTCTACATCGGTTGCTCCAGCATCGTTGTTGTCGGGAGCTTCTTCAATCGGAGCATCGTCAAACTCGAAATCCCCGCCTGCAGAGTTTAAGGCTTCGAGGGAGTCGCTAGCGGATTTGGTGGTTGCCTCCACCAGTTTGCTGAGTTTGTCGTATTCAGAAATAATCCAATCCACACCCATCTGGGTCGTGAACTTGATTTTCTCCGCAGCCTCTTGATCAGTAGGATCGGCTGTTGCAACAATAAGTCGATTATTGCGCTTGCTGAGTACAACGACCCGATAGGCTTGGCATATCTTGCCATCCAGAAGGTCTTTAGGCAGCCGGAGAGGATCGATGGCATCCAGATCCAGCAAGGGGGCGCCAAAAACCGCCGACACGGTATGCGCCAAGTCGGCTGCAGATACCGCACCAGAACCGGTAAGCTCTGCAATAAAACTCGTTCGGCTGATTTGTGATTTTTTGTAAATGTCTTCAGCCGCCTTTTGGGTCAGCTTGCCGGCAGACATCAAAGCCCGGCCCAATCCTGGAAGGGCAACTGCAGAGGCTTCTTTAGGGGCGGTATCGACAGCAGCCATGTAACCGGGAATGTGTTAGGTGTGGAAAAGAAACCATCCTATCATCACCGATTGGGTGCATGCTGTACAGCATTGGATATTCGCAACAGCGCCACAGAATGGGCACTATTGCTGCAATGCAAACAGAAGATCATGGTCGGGGTGAGAGGATTCGAACCTCCGGCCTCTACGTCCCGAACGTAGCGCTCTACCAGGCTAAGCTACACCCCGCTGTTGCGATTGTCCCATGGATTGATGCAAAGAAAGGGCATCTCAATGGCGTCGCGCAAGCAATTGCGCCGCCAATTCTAGCAAACCTGAGGTGTACGGATTGGCTGGCAGTTGCTCTGCCGCTGCTATGGCGCGCCGCGCTTCGGCAAAAGCTGCGGTCCGGGTGACGTCCAACGCCCCGGTTTCCCGGACGATCTGCACGATGTCTGTCAACTGTTCTGTGGAGCCCCGCTCGATGGCTTGCCGCACGATGCCCGCTTGGTGGGCAGTTCCTCGCTCCATGGCGGCGATTAGCGGCAACGTGGATTTTCCTTCCCGAAGGTCATCCCCTAGGTTCTTCCCCATTTCCGCAGCGTCGCCATCGTAGTCGAGGACATCGTCGATGATCTGGAAGGCCGTCCCCAATGCCTGCCCGTAGGTCGCGCATGCTTCCTCGACATCCGGCGAACTGTGCGCCAGCACGGCACCCAGGCGTGCGCTGGCTTCGAAAAGCTTGGCTGTCTTGGACCGGATGACGCGCAGGTAACCCGCTTCGTCCAGCGAGGCGTCATGCATGTTCATCAACTGCAGTACCTCGCCTTCCGCGATCACGTTGGTGGCCTCCGAGAGGATCTCCATGATGCGCATGCTGCCTGCTTCCACCATCATCTGGAAGGAGCGGGTATGCAGGAAGTCGCCGACGAGAACGCTGGCAGGGTTGCCAAAGGTCTCGTTGGCGGTGGGGCGCCCCCTGCGCAAGGTCGAGGCATCGACGACGTCGTCGTGCAGCAAGGTGGCCGTGTGGATCAGCTCGACCACGGCCGCTAGGCTGTGGCGATGCACTCCCCGGTACCCCAGCGCGCCGCAGACCATGAGCAGCAGGGCTGGGCGCAGGCGCTTGCCGCCTGCTGCGATGATGTACTGCGAAATCTGGGCCACCAGGGGCACGCTGGATGTCAGGCGCTGACCGATGACCTTGTCGACCTCGTGCATGTCTTGTGCAACGAGCAGGAGAGGGGAGGCTGCAGGGGCGGTTTGGTCAGTCAAGATGGTGGCCACATAAAGTGCCCGGATTATAGGAAGGCCGAAGCCCCGCTCCGCCTGGGCGGCGGCCCGCTGGCGAACTCCGCGGTGGGGGCTGGCGCCTTTGCCTCGTATGCGCTATACTCGCGGGCTCTGCGGAAATCCGTCTGCAGAACTCAAATCAAGAGGTCAACATGTACGCGGTCATAAAAACCGGCGGCAAGCAGTATCGCGTTGCTTCCGGCGAAAAAATCAAAGTAGAACAGATTGCTGCGGACGTAGGCCAGGAAATTGTGATCGACCAGGTTCTGGCTGTCGGCAACGGCGCTGAACTGAAGGTAGGCACGCCCCTGGTGTCCGGCGCAACCGTGAAAGCCACCGTCGTGGCCCACGGCAAGCACGACAAGGTGCACATCTTCAAGATGCGCCGTCGCAAGCACTATCAAAAGCGCCAAGGCCATCGCCAGCAGTTCACCGAGCTGCAAATCGGCGCGATTGCTGCCTAACAGAAGGAGCTGATGTCATGGCACAGAAAAAAGGCGGCGGCTCTACGCGAAACGGGCGTGACTCCAAGCCAAAGATGCTGGGTGTCAAGGCCTTCGGTGGCGAACTGATCAGCGCTGGCTCCATCATCGTGCGCCAGCGCGGCACACGTTTCCACCCCGGCAACAACGTCGGCGTGGGCAAGGACCACACGCTGTTCGCCCTGGTGGATGGCCACGTGTCGTTCGGCACCAAGGGTGCATTGTCCAAGCATACGGTCAATGTGACGCCTGCCTGAGGTTTCCCCTCGGCAACCACCGAAGCCCCGCATTGCCGGGGCTTTGTCGTTTTGTAAACTGGACACCACCATGAAGTTCGTCGATGAAGCCTTTATTGACATTGCCGCCGGCGATGGCGGCAATGGCTGCGTGTCCTTCCGGCACGAGAAATACAAGGAGTTCGGCGGCCCCAACGGGGGCGATGGCGGACGCGGCGGTCACGTCTTCGCGGTGGCCGACCCGAACCTGAACACCTTGGTGGACTTCCGCTATTCCCGCCGCCACGAGGCCAAGCGCGGGGAGCACGGCATGGGTTCGGACATGTTCGGCGCGGCGGGGACGGACATCACCCTCAAGATGCCCGTGGGCACCATCATCACCGACGCCCAGACCGGCGAGGTGCTGTACGAACTGCTCAATCCGGGCGAGGTCATCACCATCGCCAAGGGCGGCGACGGGGGATTTGGCAACCTGCGGTTCAAGAGCGCCATCAACCGCGCTCCACGCCAGAAGACGCCGGGCTGGCCGGGCGAGAAGAAAAGCCTCAAGCTCGAACTGAAGGTGCTGGCCGACGTGGGCCTGCTGGGCATGCCCAACGCGGGCAAATCGACCTTCATCACCGCGGTCTCCAATGCCCGCCCCAAGATCGCCGACTACCCCTTCACCACCTTGCACCCGAACCTGGGCGTGGTGCGGGTTGGGCCGGAGCAGAGTTTCGTCGTGGCGGACATTCCGGGCCTGATCGAAGGCGCATCCGAAGGCGCGGGCCTGGGCCACCAGTTCCTGCGCCACCTGCAGCGCACCCGGCTGCTGCTGCACATCGTGGACCTGGCGCCTTTCGACGACGCCGTGGACCCGGTCGCGCAGGCCAAGGCCATCGTCAACGAACTGAAGAAGTACGACCAGCAGCTCTACGACAAGCCGCGCTGGCTGGTGCTGAACAAGCTGGACATGGTGCCGGCCGACGAGCGCGCGGCGCGCGTGAAGGATTTCGTCAAGCGCTTCAAGTGGAGGGGGCCGGTGTTCGAGATCTCGGCCCTCACGCGCGAAGGCTGCGAGCCGTTGATCCACGCCATCTTCCGCCACGTGCAGTCCGAGCAGTGGGTGGAAAACGAGCCCGTGGATGTCGACCCGCGCTTTGCTGGCGATACGCCTGCCTGATTACTCTGATTTTCATAGCTGACAGCGCTTGACTGGCAAGCGCTAGAGGCCAAAAAGACGCATAAAAAATGGTTTCCAGCGTATTGCGAGATGCCCGCCGTATCGTGGTCAAGGTGGGCTCCAGCCTCGTGACCAATGAAGGCCGCGGCCTGGACGAAACGGCCATCGGTGAATGGAGCCGCCAACTGGCGGCCCTGGTGCGGGGCGATGGCGGCACGCCGCGCGAAGTCGTCATGGTGTCCAGCGGCGCCATCGCCGAAGGCATGAAGCGCTTGGGCTGGACCACGCGCCCGCATGAGGTGCACGAACTCCAGGCCGCCGCCGCCGTAGGCCAGATGGGCCTGGCGCAGATGTACGAGACCAAGCTGCGCGAACAGGGCATGGGCAGTGCACAGGTGCTGCTCACCCACGCCGACCTCGCGGACCGCGAGCGCTACCTGAACGCGCGCTCCACGCTGCTCACGCTGCTGCGCCTGGGCGTGGTGCCCGTGATCAACGAGAACGACACGGTCGTCAACGACGAAATCAAGTTTGGCGACAACGACACGCTGGGCGCCCTGGTAGCCAACCTCGTCGAAGCCGACGCGCTGATCATCCTCACGGACCAGAAGGGCCTGTACACCGCCGACCCCCGCCGTGACCCTGCCGCGCAGTTCGTGCACGAGGCCAAGGCCGGCGACCCGGCGCTGGAGGCCATGGCCGGCGGCGCGGGTTCCAGCATCGGCAAGGGCGGCATGATCACCAAGATCCTGGCGGCCAAGCGGGCGGCGGGTTCTGGCGCGTCCACCGTGATCGCTTGGGGGCGCGAGGCCGACGTGCTGCTGCGCCTGGTGGGCGGCGAGGCCTTGGGCACGCTGCTGGTGGCGCAGACGCAGAAGAAGCAGGCCCGCAAGCAATGGATGGCCGACCACCTGCAGATGCGCGGCGCCGTGGTCGTGGATGCCGGCGCCGCCGCCAAGGTGCGCGACGAGGGCAAGAGCCTGCTGCCGATCGGCATGACCGCCGTCGAAGGCGATTTCTCGCGCGGCGACGTGATTGCCGTGCGCGACGCCTCGGGCGCCGAGATCGCCCGCGGGCTGGCCAACTATGCCGCCGCCGAGGCACGCCTGCTGTGCCGCAAGCCGTCCACGGAGTTCGAGAAGCTGCTGGGCTATGCGGCGGAGCCGGAGATGGTGCACCGCGATAACCTGGTGCTGGCGGCCAGCGCGCACTGAGCAATCACAAGAAAAACGCCTGCGGATGCAGGCGTTTTTTAGGGGTTCTTCAATGCGGCATCGTCGGAGTTGGCTGGCGGCAGGCCGTCCAACTCGCCGGGCATGCTGTTTTGCGGGTCGGGATCGAAGCTCGCGCCCGGGGGCAGCTCGATGCCGGGGTTGGCCAGCATCGAACCGGTGCGGTACATGTTGGTGCCCGCGTGCTGCTCGCCCTCGCGCGGGCGCATGCCGCTGCGCAGGTAGCGGTTGCGCTGTTCGTGCCGGGGCAGGAAGCGCGCCAGCTCGGTCAGCGCCATTTCATAGACGCCGCGCTTGAACTCGACCACCACGTCCAGCGGCACCCAGTAATCGTTCCAACGCCAAGCGTCGAACTCCGGGTGGTTGGTGGCGCGCAGGTTCAGGTCCCAATCGTGGCCCACCAGCTGCAGCAGATACCAGATCTGTTTCTGGCCCTTGTAGTGGCCGCGTGCGTCGCGGCGGATGTACCGGTCAGGCACCTCGTAGCGCAACCAGTCCCGGGTGCGGGCCACCACGCGCACGTGGTTCGGCAATAATCCCACCTCTTCGTGCAGTTCGCGGAACATGGCCTGCTCGGGGGATTCACCCCGGTCAATGCCACCCTGCGGAAACTGCCAGCTGTGGGTGCGTATGCGCTTGCCCCAGAACACCTGGTTCTTCTGGTTGAGCAGGATGATGCCGACGTTCGGCCGAAAGCCGTCCCGGTCAAGCATAATCTAACCCCAAATTTTTAAACTGCGTCCATTATGCACGGCGCCTAGCGTGCGGCAAGTGGGCCGCTTCGTTCCGCCTGCGGCGAATTCCGATGAAAGCCTCCCAATTCTTTATCTCCACCCTCAAGGAAGCTCCGGCCGACGCCGAAGTGGTCAGCCACAAACTCATGACGCGGGCGGGGCTGATCAAGAAGCTGGGCGCGGGCATCTACAACTACATGCCGATGGGCCTGCGCGTGATCCGCAAGGTCGAGGCCATCGTGCGCGAGGAGATGAACCGCGCCGGCGCCGTGGAGCTGACCATGCCCGTGGTGCAGCCCGCCGAGCTGTGGCAGGAGACGGGCCGCTTCGACAAGATGGGCCCCGAGCTGCTGCGCATCCAGGACCGCCACGGCCGCGACTTCGTGGTGCAGCCCACCAGCGAGGAAGTGGTCACTGACATCGCGCGCCAGGAGCTCAAGAGCTACAAGCAGCTGCCGAAGAACTTCTACCAGGTGCAGACGAAATTCCGCGACGAGCGCCGCCCGCGCTTCGGCCTGATGCGCGGGCGCGAGTTCATCATGAAGGACGCCTACAGCTTCGACAAGAACCAGGACGCGGCTAAGGCCAGCTACCAGGTCATGGCGCAGGCGTACCGCCGCATCTTCGACCGCTTCGGCCTGACCTACCGCGCCGTGGCGGCGGACAGCGGCGCGATCGGTGGCGACCTGAGCGAGGAGTTCCAGGTGATCGCCGCCACGGGCGAGGACGCCATCGTCTACTGCCCCACCAGCGACTACGCCGCCAACATGGAAAAGGCCGAGGCCCTGGCACCCGCCGGCCCACGCCCCGCAGCCGCCAAGGCGATGGAAAAGACGCCCACCCCGGGCAAGGCCACCTGCGCCGACGTAGCCGAGCTGCTGGGCGTGCCGCTGGCCGCCACCGTGAAGTCCCTGGTGCTGGCCACGGACGAGACCAATGCGGCGGGCGAGATCGTGAAGAGCACCGTCTGGCTGCTGCTCCTGCGCGGCGACCATGACATGAACGAGATCAAGGTGTCCAAGGTGCCGGGGCTGGATGCGGGCTTCCGCTTTGCCTCGCTGTCCGAGATCGAGGACCACTTCGGCTGCAAGCCCGGCTACCTGGGCCCCATCGGGCTGAAGAAGCCGCTCAAGATCGTGGCCGACCGCGAGGTGGCGGTGCTGGCCGACTGGATCTGCGGCGCCAACGAGGCGGACTACCACGTCACCGGCGTGAACTGGGGCCGCGACCTGCCCGAGCCCGACGCGGTGGCCGACCTGCGCAACGTGGTGGCGGGTGACCGCTCGCCCGACGGCCAGGGGGAACTCGCCATCGAGCGCGGCATCGAAGTCGGCCATGTCTTCTACCTGGGCACCAAGTATTCCAAGGCCATGAACGCCACCTTCCTCGACGAGACGGGCAAGCCCCAGCCCTTCGAGATGGGCTGCTACGGCATCGGCATCACGCGCCTGCCCGCGGCGGCCATCGAGCAGAACCATGACGAGCGCGGCATAATCTGGCCCGACGCCATCGCGCCGTTCACCGTGGTGGTCTGCCCCGTGGGCATGGACCGCAGCGAGGCCGTCAAGGCCACGGCCGAGCAGCTCTATGCCGACCTGCTGGCGGCCGGCGTGGACGTGATCCTGGACGACCGCGGCGAGCGCCCCGGCGCCATGTTCGCCGACTGGGAGCTGATCGGCGTGCCGCACCGCGTGACCATCGGCGACAAGAGCCTGAAGGACGGCGTGGTCGAGTACCAGCACCGCCGCGACGCCGCCGCCACCAAGGTGGCCGTGGCCGACATCCTGGCCCACGTGAAGAGCAGCATCGCCGTATGAGCGCCGTAACCCGCCGCGCCTGCCTGCTGTCTGCCGCCAGCCTGGCCGCGCCCGGCGCGTGGCTGGCGGCGCCGCAGGCCGCGTGGGCGGGCGGGCAGCTCGAAGAGCCGCTGGTGGACTCCGTGCGCACGGCGCTCAGCTCCGCCATCGCCAACCAGGCGCCGCCCGAGCCCGAGTTCTTCTCCACCGAATCCCGCCTGCACTACCTGCGCTGGTTGGGCACCATGAGCGACCGCCTGCGCCGCCGCAAGCCCGAGTGGGAGGTGCGCCGCGACTTCCTGCAGACCGTGTGGTACGAGTCCAAGCGCGCGGGGCTGGACGTGTCGCTGGTGCTGGGGCTGATCCAGGTGGAGAGCGCGTTCCGCAAGTTCGCCGTCTCCAGCGTGGGTGCGCGCGGCTACATGCAGGTCATGCCGTTCTGGACGCGCGTGATCGGCGACGGCGACGCGAGCAAGCTGTTCCACATGCAGACCAACCTGCGCTTCGGCTGCGTGATATTGCGCCACTACATCGACCGCGAACGCGGCGACCTGTTCATGGCGCTGGGCCGCTACAACGGCAGCCGGGGCCGCTCGCCGTACCCGGACGCCGTGTTCGGCGCCCAGCGCAGCTGGCTGTTCGGCGAGAAGCCGCAGCTGCCTGCAGCATAAATACTATTGTTTTGGTAGCTGATCGCGCTTGCTGGATAAGCGCTAGAGGCTGATTTCACCCATATTCTTTGGGGCTGCCACCTCGGCCGCCGGCGCGTCGATGCGCGACACCATCACCTGGTCGATGCGGTAGCTGTCCACGTCCAGCACCTCGAACTTGTAGCCGCCCCAGGTCACGCTGTCGGTGCGGCGCGGCACGCGGCGCAGCATCACCATCAGGAAGCCCGCCAGGGTCTCGTACTCCTCGGCGTGCGGCAGCTCGTCGAGCGACAGCGCATGCAGCACGTCCTGCACGGGCGTCACGCCGTCGATGAGCCAGGAGTTCTCGTCGCGCCGCACGATCTGCTCCTCGTCGGCCGCGCCCACCAGATCGCCCATCACCGTGCTCATCACGTCGTTGAGCGTGACCACGCCCACGACCAGGCTGTATTCATTGACGATGACCGCAAAGTCCTCGTGCACCTGGCGGAACTGCTCCAGCACTTCGGACAGCGTGAGCCGGTCGGGCACGATGAGCACCTTGCGCACCAGGCTGTCGTCGGCCAGGGAGATGGGCTGGTTGTTCAGCACGCGCTGGAACAGATCCTTGGCGTCCACGTAGCCCACCACATGGTCGATGTCGCCCTCGCACACGGGGTAGGTGGAGAACGGTTCGGCCGCGATGCGCAGGCGGATCACCGAATCGGGCTCGTCGCGCAAGAAGAACGCGATGCGGTCGCGCGGCGACATGGCGCTGGAGACGGTGCGCGTGTCCAGCTCGAACACGTTGGTGATGACCTGCTGCTCGCGCGCGGCCAGCACGCCCGCGCGCGCGCCAGCCTCCATGGTGGCCAGGATGTCGTCGGACGTGATGCGGTCGTCGCGCAGCGACGGCAGGCCCAGCAGGCGAAATAGCGCGTCCGCCCCCCGGCTGTAGAGCCACACCACGGGCCGCAGCAGGCCGATGAGCGTGCCCATGGGCCGCGCCAGCCGCACGGCCTGCCGCTCGGGCTCGGCCATGCCCAGGCGCTTGGGGAACAGGTCGGCCAGCAGGATGAACAGCGAGGTGATGATGAAGAACGAGCACAGAAAGCCCGCCGTCTCGGCCTGCGCCGTGCCCATCCAGGACAGGAAGAGGTCGGTGAAGTGCGGGCTCAGCGCCCCCTCGCCCACGATGCCGCCCAGGATGGCCACCGCGTTCTGTCCCACCTGCACCACCGTGAAGTAGTCGCCCGGCTGCTCCTGCATGCGCAGCACGCGGTCGGCGCGCGCATCGCCCTCGTCGGCCATCTGGCGCAGGCGCAGGCGGCGCGCGGCCGCGAGCGAGATCTCGGCCATTGAGAAGAAGGCGCTGGCGGCGATCAGCAGCGCGATGATGAAGAGGCTTTGCGTGAGCGTCATGGTGGCAGCCCGAAAGTGTAACGGGCCGCCTTTCCGGCGCTGCTACTGCACGAAGCCGATGCGCCCGCGCCCCGCCGCCGCCTTGGGCAGGTCGGCCACCTCCACCGTGCCGCGCTGGTCAAGCCGCGCGTTGCCGAAGCCCGTCATCAGCGCGCGGCGCATCTCGCGCGGCGGCATCTGGGCCAGCAGGTCGAGCACGTCGTCGCCCGGCTCGGGGTCGATCAGCCGGCCCCAGTCGTGCCCGGCGCGGATGCCCTGGTACAGGTTGCGCGCGATGGCGCGGGCCTGTTCGGGCGTGGGGGCCTGCACCTCGAATACGTTCATGCGGTTCAGGATGGGGTCGGGGATGCCGCGCTCGTCGTTGGCCGTGGTGATCCAGATGACCTGGCTGGCGTCGATGGCGACCTCGGCGAACTCGTCGGTAAAGCTCTGCGCCGTGTCGTGCTCCAGCAGGCTGTACAGCGCGCCCAGCGGGTCGTACTGCGCGTCGCTGGCGGCCTTGTCGATCTCGTCCACCACGATCACGGGGTTGGCGTATTCGCCCTCCACCAGGGCTTCGAACACCTTGCCGGGGCGTGCGCCCTTCCACTGCGCGGACGAGCCCGACAGCAGCCAGCCCGCCGTCATCGAGCTCATGGGCAGCAGGTTCATGCCCGTGCCCAGCAGCTCGGCCAGCTGGCGCGCGAAGTGCGTCTTGCCGATGCCGGGCGGGCCCAGCAGCAGCATGGGCGTGACCTCCAGGCCGTCGCGGCTGTCCTGCGCCAGCGCCACGTGGCGCTTCACGTCGTCCAGCACTTCGGTGAAGTTGGGCAGCTGCCCGTACAGGCCGGCCATGTCGGGCACGCCCGAGGGCTTGACCTGGAAGCGCTCGGGGCCGCGCTCCAGCATGCGTTCGTAGACGGTGCGCAGGGTTTCGTACTCGCGCTGGCTGCCGGCGTCCTGCAGCCGGGCCAGCTTGCGCTCCACGTCGCCGGGGTGGAACACGTTGCGCATCTGGGCCACCGGCAGGCGCAGGGCAGGTGGCTGGGGAACAAGGCTGTGGCTGGTGGTCATCGCATGCTCCTTCCTTGTGAGGTGGGTCACGCAATCATTCAAGCACACAACATGCCCGCCGCAATGTCGGAGAAGCCCCTGATGGGTGCCGCTGTTGCAGCGAAGCAAAACGCCAGCAAAAAGGCCGCCCAAAGGCGGCCTGTGGACCCGGGGCAGGGCGGGCTCAGCCCTCGGTGCCCAGCACCTGCTTGAGTTCACCCGACTCGTACATCTCCATCATGATGTCCGAGCCGCCGATGAATTCGCCCTTCACGTAGAGCTGCGGGATGGTTGGCCAGTTGCTGTAGTCCTTGATGCCCTGGCGGATGGCGTCGTCCTCCAGCACGTTCACGGTGGTCACGGCCTTGGGGTCCACGCCGCAGGCCTTGAGGATCTGGATGGCGCGGCCCGAGAAGCCGCACATGGGGAAGCTGGCGCTGCCTTTCATGAACAGCAGGATGTCGCTGGACTTGACGAGGGCGTCGATGCGTTGCTGGGTGTCGCTCATGGGGGTACTCCTTGAAGAGAAAGGGGCGGGCGGACGGGCCGCAATGGGGTGGATTATTTCACTCTCTGCCATTGCCCGCCGCTGCAGCGCGCGATGCCTGCCAGGTCGTCGCGGCTTTGCACCTGGGCGAAGCCCTGGGCGGCGAGCAGGGCGCGCACGGCCCCGGCCTGGTCGTGGCCGTGCTCCAGCAGCAGCCAGCCTCCGGGGGCGAGGCGAGCGGGGGCCTGGGCGACGATGGCGCGGAGGTCGTCGAGCCCGTCGGGGCCGCTGGCCAGGGCCTGCAGGGGCTCGTGGGTGAGGGCGGCCAGGTGCGGGTCGTGCGTGGCGATGTAGGGCGGGTTGGAGACGATGGCGTCGAACGGGCCTTCCACCCTCGCCAGCCAGTGCGCCTTCTGGAAGCGCACGGGCAGGCCCAGGCGCTCGGCGTTGGCCTGGGCCACGGCCAGGGCGTCCTCGCTTGCATCCACGGCCAGCACCTGGGCCGTGGGGCGCTGGCTTTGCAGGGCCAGGGCGATGGCGCCGCTGCCGGTGCCCAAATCCGCGATGCGCGGGGTTGGCAGGGGGGCGATCACTTCCAGTGCCCAGTCCACCAGCGTTTCGGTGTCGGGGCGCGGGTCGAGCACGCGGGCATCCACGTGCAGCAGCAGGCCGTAGAACTCCTTGCGGCCCGTGAGGTAGGCCACGGGCTCGCCGGCCGCGCGGCGCTGGCACAGGGCCAGGAAGCGGGCTTGCTGCCCATGCGTGAGCACATCCGTATCGTGCGCGAGCAGCCACGCGCGGCCTGCGTCGGGGCGCTCCAGCGCGTGCAGCAGCAGCATCTGCGCGTCGATGCGCGCCAGGCCCAGGGTGTGGGCCTGGGCGAGCGCCTGGGCGAGGGTAGGGGTGTCGTTCACTTCGGTTTTGATAGCTTCCAGCGCTTGACTGGTAAGCGCTGGAGGCCGATTTGGCTTCAGATGCTGTTGCCTTCCAATTCCGCGAGCTGTTCGGCCTCGCGCGCATGCTGGAGGGCCTGCAGCACGTCGGAGAGGTCGCCCTCCATCACGGCCAGCAGCTTGTACAGCGTGAGGTTGATGCGGTGGTCCGTGAGCCGCCCCTGCGGGAAGTTGTAGGTGCGGATGCGGTCGCTGCGGTCGCCGCTGCCGATCAGGCCCTTGCGCAGCGCGGCTTCCTTGGCGGCGCGTTCGCTCCGTTCTTTCTCTTGGATGCGCGCCTGCAGCACCTGCAGGGCCTTGGCCTTGTTGCTGTGCTGGCTGCGGCCGTCCTGGCATTCGGCGACGATGCCGGTGGGCAGGTGGACCACGCGCACGGCGGAGTCGGTCTTGTTGATGTGCTGGCCGCCCGCGCCGCTGGCGCGGAAGGTGTCGATGCGCAAATCGGCCGGGTTGAGCTTGATGGCTTCGTGCTCGTCGGGCTCGGGCATCACGGCCACGGTGCAGGCGCTGGTGTGGATGCGGCCCTGCGTCTCGGTGGCAGGCACGCGCTGCACGCGGTGGCCGCCGGATTCGAATTTCAATGCGCCATAAACGTGGTCGCCCTCGATGCGCAGCACGATTTCCTTGTAGCCGCCGAGCTCGGCCGCGTTCTCGCTGACCACCTCGACCTTCCAGCCCGCGTTGGCCGCGTAGCGGGTGTACATGCGCGTGAGGTCGCCCGCGAACAGGGCGGATTCGTCGCCGCCCGTGCCGGCGCGGATTTCGACGAAGGCGTTGCGTTCGTCGTCGGGGTCCTTCGGTAGCAGCAGGCGCTGGAGTTCGTCTTCGAGCTGCAGCAGCTCGGCCTCGGCGGCGGTGATTTCTTCCTGCGCCATCTCGGCCATGTCGGGGTCGGTCAGCATCTCGCGCGCGCCCGCCAGGTCGGATTCGCGCTGCTGGTAGCGGGCGTAGCGGCCCGCGATCTGCGTGACCTCGGCGTGTTCCTTGGAGATGGTGCGGTACTGCGCCATGTCGGCCATGATGTCTTCGCGCGAGAGCAGGAAGTCGAGTTCGCCCAGGCGCTGCGCGTAGCGCTCCAGCTGGCTTCGGAGAAAGGGTTTCATGAGGATTGTCAGAAAAGCAGAGGTGAAGGCCTTCAGGCACCTGTCTGGGGGGCACAGCGGCGATCCCATTCGTCTTGTTTCCAGGCTTGGTTTTCGATCCAACCCCAGGAAGGGTAGCTCGCGCCTGGCGTGTTCATGTCTGCCGTTGGGTCGGACTCCCGCAGCACGCTGGTTCCCACTTTGGTGATGGGCAAATCCCGGCTGTGGTTGGCATACGTGCTAGATGAGTACCAGCCCATGTTCAACACGTTCTGCCACTTGTTGTGAGTGAGGTACAGCCATTCGCGCTGTTCGTAAACCTCCAGTGGCGGGGGCGAAGGATAGACCCCGCGCAGGCTGGCGATGAGGTGATAGGTTTCGCGCTGGGTCGATTCCACTTTGAGGACGATAGCTGGCGCGTAGCCACCCCGCAGCGTGGCCGCCACGAGGCAATCGCTAGGGTGGAAGATGGGTTGGGGATGGGCGGGCTTCTGGCGGCGTCTGCGTTTGGCTGCAGGCACGCCGATCTTCTGGATGAATGCGGCCAAGGCGGTTTGCCGCCGTAGTTGGCTTTCCGTGCCGTAGCCCTTCAATCCAGCATTGGCAGCGACAAGGCGGAGAACTTCCTCGGCAACTTCAGATGCCAGGGTTCCGCATTCCCACTGGGCTTGGGCCACGCCTATCCAGAAATCGAGGGCACTGTCGGGATCAAGCAAGCACTCTTTGTAGGTACCCGCGAGCTGCCAGGGGAGTTTCGCGGCATCCGCGCCCGAGTCGAAACGGTCGAGGAAATCGCCATAGGCGTCCATGGACAGATCGTTCTCCAATGCGCCTTCACCCCAACTGCCCATAGTTCCCTCGCTTGATTTCAGTCATTGAACACTGCAACGAAAGCATGCTGTGCATGCTGTCGCACTCGTCGGCCGTTAGGCCGCTAGCGTTCTTTGCGCAGGAACAGCCGCGAGACGGTCTGCGCCGTCTGGGCGCGCATGTCGGCATCGCCCGCGCGCAGCTCGGCCAGGGTGCCGTGCAGCATCTTCTGCGTGAGGCCGCGCGAGAGGGCTTCGAGCACGGCGTCCATGTCCTCGCCCTTGGCCAGCAGCTTCTTGGCGCGGGCGATTTCCAGCGCGCGCCATTCGTCGGCCTGGGCGTTGAGCTGCTGGATCAGCGGCACCACGCCGCCTTCCGTGCCGATGGGGCTGCGCAGCTCCATCCAGTGCATGAAGCTCTGCACGCCCGCGTCGATGATGGCCTCGGCCTGCTCCACGGCGGCCTGGCGGCTGGCCTGCGCGGTCTGCACCACGCTGGCGAGGTCGTCCACGGTGTAGAGGTACACATCGCCCAGGGCCTTGACCTCGGGCTCGATGTCGCGCGGCACGGCCAGGTCCACCATGAAGATGGGGCGGTGGCGGCGCTTCTTGAGGGCCCGCTCCACGGCGCCCAGGCCGATGATGGGCAGGCTGCTCGCGGTACAGCTGATCACGGCGTCGAATTCGTGCAGGCGCTCGGGCAGGTCGGCCAGGCGCATGACCTCGCCGCCGAAGCGCGTGGCGAGCTTTTCGCCGCGCTCCAGCGTGCGGTTGGCAATCGCGATCTGCTTCGGATTCCTGGCCGCGAAGTGCGTGGCGCATAGCTCGATCATCTCGCCCGCGCCGACGAAGAGCACGCGGATCTTGGAGAGGTCTTCGAAGAGCTGGCCCGCCAGGCGCACGGCGGCGGCGGCCATGCTGATGCTGTGCGCGCCGATCTCGGTGCTGGTGCGCACTTCCTTGGCCACGGCAAAGCTGCGCTGGAAGAGCTGGTTGAGTGTGGTGCCCAGGGCGCCGGCCGTTTCGGCGGCGCGCACGGCGTCCTTCATCTGGCCGAGGATCTGCGCCTCGCCCAGCACCATCGAATCGAGCCCGCTGGCCACGCGGAAGGCATGGCGCGCGACCAGGCTGTCTTCGAGCGCGTAGGAGTGCGAGCGCAGCAGCGCCGGGCTCACGCCGCCGCTTTGCGCGAGCCAGCCCAGCGTGTGGTCGAGCGCGGGCGCCTCGGCGGCGCAATAGATTTCGGTGCGGTTGCAGGTGGAGATGATGGCCGTCTCCACGCCGGGATGGCGGCTGGCGTGCCCCAAGGATTGGCGCAGGCCCTGCAGCGTGGGGGCGATCTGGTCGAGCGCGAACGCGAACCGGCCGCGCAGGTCGAGGGGCGCGGTGGTGTGGTTGATGCCGAGGGCCCAGACTGCCATGGGCTCCAATTATAAAATCGTTGGCTTATAAGGGCGGCAGTGCTTGCCAAAGCCTTGATTTGGGTCAATTCATGGGTCCGCTGGACATCCTCAACCACCTGCTCAACTTCGTGGCGCCCGCCGCCGCCCTGGCACTGCTGCTGGCGCTGTCGCGCTGCCTCGTAGGGTCAAAAACGCCGTTGGCGCTTTCCTGGTGGGCGCATGCAGCTATCGTTTTCGTAGTCGGCGTGGCCGTGCTGGCGGCGGGGCTGGCGTTGTGGGGCCGCGACGGCAAGATGCTGACCTATGCTGCACTGGTGGTGGCCTGCGCCACCTGCCAGTGGGTGCTGGTGCGGGGCTGGCGAACCTGAGGCGCCGGCTTACGCGGCGGGCGAGAACAGGTCGACCCGGTCGGTGATGATGCCGTCCGTACCCAGCGCGATGAGCCGCTGCGCGGCCCAGTCGTCGTTCACGGTGTAGCTCAGCGTGCGCAGGCCCCAGCCCTTCACCTGGGCGACGAGGGCTGCGTCCCACAGTGCGTGATTGCAGACGATGGCCGCGCAGCCCAGTTCGCGGGCGTGGTCGAAGCAGCCGTCCCACAGCGCGTCGATGAGCAGCGCGCGCGGGATGTGCGGCGCGGCGGCGCGGGCGCCTGCCAGGGCCTCGGGCTTGAACGACGAGAACAGGGGCGGCACGGCCTGCCCCTGCCATAGCCGGGCCGCGTGCTCGCCCACCACCAGGCCCGTCTTTTCTTCGACGCCGGGCGTGGGCTTGATCTCGATGTTCAGCAGGAAGCCGTTGGCGATGCACCAGCGGGCCAGGTTTTCCAGGGTGGGCAGCGGCTCGCCTGCGTAGGCGCGCGAGTGCCATCCGCCTGCGTCCAGTTGCGCGAGTTCGCTCCAGGGCAGATCGCCGCTTGTGCCTCTGCCGCTAGTGGTGCGTTCCAGTGTGGCGTCATGCATCAGGAAGGGCACGCCGTCGGCGCTGAGCTTGGCGTCGCATTCGAACATGCGATAGCCGTGCGCGGCGCCCAGGCGGAAGGCGGCCAGGGTGTTCTCTGGCGCGAGGCGGCCGGCGCCGCGATGAGCGATCCAGCGGGGATACGGCCAGGGGCTCACAGCCGCTTGCCCGTGCCGGCGTCGAAGGCGTGCAGGCGGTCGGCGCGCGGCTGGACGTGGATCACCGTGTCGGGCGCGGGGGCGTGGGTGCCTTCTTCCACGCGCACGATGATCTGCTCGCCGTTCAGGCGGCCGTAGATCAGGCGCTCGGCGCCCAGCAGTTCCACGGTTTCGACGGTGACGGCCCAGCCCTCGCCGCGCACGTCCAGGTGCTCGGGGCGGATGCCCAGGATGGTGCCTTCCTTCGCGCCCGGCGCGTTCTTGAGCAGGTTCATGGGGGGAGAGCCGATGAAGCTGGCCACGAAGGTGGAGGCGGGCGTGTGGTAGACCTCCTCGGGCGTGCCGAACTGTTCCATGTTGCCCGCGTTCATTACGATCATGCGCTGCGCGAGTGTCATGGCCTCGACCTGGTCGTGGGTGACGAACAGGCTGGTGATGCCCAGCTCGCGGTGCAGCTTCTGGATTTCGAGACGGGTCTGGGCGCGCAGCTTGGCGTCCAGGTTGGATAGAGGCTCGTCGAACAGGAACACCTGCGGCTGGCGCACGATGGCGCGGCCCATGGCGACGCGCTGGCGCTGGCCGCCCGACAGCTCGCGGGGCTTGCGCTCCAGCAGGTGGGAGAGTTCCAGGATCTTGGCGGCCTTGTCCACGCGGCGCTGGATCTCGTCCTTGGGCACCTTGGCGATCTTCAGGCCGTAGGCCATGTTCTCGAAGTTCGTCATGTGCGGGTAGAGCGCGTAGTTCTGGAACACCATGGCGATGTCGCGCTGGGCGGGTTCCAGGTCGTTGACTTTGCGATCACCGATGTACAGCTCGCCGCCGGAGATTTCCTCCAGCCCCGCCACCATGCGCAGCAGGGTGGATTTGCCGCAGCCCGAGGGGCCGACGATGACGATGAATTCGCCATCCTTGACCTCGGCGTTCACGCCATGGATGACCTGGTTCGCCTTCGGGCCGTGGCCGTAGCGCTTGATGATGTTGCGAAAGGAGAGTGATGCCATGATTGCTAATATTTTGATAGCTGCCAGCGCTTGATGGACAAGCGCTGGAGGCCTATTTGATGCTTAATTATTTTTCGGTATCCACCAGGCCCTTGACGAACCAGCGCTGCATCAGCACCACCACGATGGCGGGCGGCAGCATGGCGAGCAGGGCGGTGGCCATGACCACGTTCCATTCCACGCCCGTGTCGCCGCCGGTGATCATGCGCTTGATGCCGATCACCACGGGGTACATCTCTTCCGACGTGGTCACGAGCAGCGGCCACAGGTACTGGTTCCAGCCGTAGATGAACTGGATGACGAACAGCGCGGCGATGGATGTGCGCGACAGCGGCACCAGGATGTCCTTGAAGAAGCGCATGGGGCCGGCGCCGTCCACGCGCGCGGCTTCCACCAGCTCGTCGGGCACGGTGAGGAAGAACTGGCGGAACAGGAAGGTGGCCGTGGCCGACGCGATCAGCGGAATGGTCAGGCCCGCGTAGCTGTTGAGCATGCCCAAATCCGACACCACCTGGTAGGTGGGGCCGATGCGCACTTCCACCGGCAGCATCAGCGTGATGAAGATCAGCCAGAAGCAGATGCCCTTGAACGGGAAGCGGAAGTACACGATGGCGAAGGCCGACAGCAGCGAGATGGCGATCTTGCCCACGGTGATGACGATGGCGGTGACGAAGCTCACCCACATCATGCGGGCCACGGGCGCGGTGGAGCCGGGGCCGCTGCCCCCGCCGAACAGCGTGTCGTGGTAGGTCTGCCAGAAGTTGCCGCCGGGCACCATGGGCATGGGCACCTGCTGGACGATGTCCACCGCCGTGTGCGTGGAGGCCACGAAGGCCAGGTACAGCGGAAAGCCGACGATGATCACGCCCAGCACCATGATGAGGTGCGAGAACGCGGTGAGGTAAGGGCTGCGTTCGACCATTTCAGTACTGCACTTTCTTCTCGACGTAGCGGAACTGGATCACGGTGAGCACCACCACGATCGCCATCAGCACCACCGACTGCGCGGCCGAGCCGCCCAGGTCCATGGCCTTGAAGCCGTCGTGGTAGACCTTGTAGACCAGGATGGCGGTGTCCTGCCCCGGGCCGCCCTGCGTGGTGGCGTCCACGATGGCGAAGGTGTCGAAGAAGGCGTACACCACGTTGATGACCAGCAGGAAGAAGGTGGTGGGCGACAGCAGCGGGAACTGGATGCTCCAGAACCGGCGCCACGGGCCTGCGCCGTCGATGGCGGCGGCCTCGATGAGCGACTTGGGGATGGACTGCAGGCCCGCCAGGAAGAACAGGAAGTTGTAGGAGATCTGCTTCCACACGGCGGCGATCACGATCAGCGCCATGGCGTGGTCGGAGTTGAGCAGGTGGTTCCAGTCCATGCCCGTCTGGCGCAGCAGGTAGGCCACTACGCCCAGCGAGGGGGAGAACATGAACATCCACAGCACGCCGGCCACGGCGGGGGCCACGGCGTAGGGCAGCAGCAGGGCGGTCTTGTAGACCAGCGCCCCCTTGATGATGCGGTCGGCGAAGATCGCCAGCACCAGCGACAGGCAGATGCCGCTTACCGCGACGAGGATGGAGAAGAAGGCCGTGGTCTTGAACGACGCGAGATAGCCGGGGTCATTGAACAGCGTCTTGAAGTTCTCCAGCCCCACCCACTCGGTGGACATGCCGAAGGAGTCCTGCATCTGGAACGACTGCACCAGCGCCTGCCCCGCGGGCCAGAAAAAGAACACGAGGACGATGGCGAGCTGCGGCGCCAGCAGCACCCAGGGCAGCCAGGAGGAGCGGAAGAGAACGCGTTTTTCCATGGATCATTCTTCAAAAAATGAACCCGCCACCCTGGGTTTCAGGGGGGCGGGCCAGGATGCCGCAATGTCAGCAGGCATCGAAGGGAGGACGGGCGCCGTGGTTATTTGTTCGCGCGGGCAAAGCGGTCGAGCTGCTCGTTGCCACGCGAGACGGCGGTTTCCAGCGCTTCCTTGGGCGTCTTCTTGCCGGCCCAGATCTGCTCGGTTTCCTCGTCGATGATGGTGCGGATCTGCACGAAGTTGCCCAGGCGGATGCCGCGCGACTTGTCGGTGGCCTTGCGGATCATCTGCGTCACGGCCACGTCGGTGCCGGGGTGCTTGTCATAGAAGCCGGAGGCCTCGGTCAGCTTGTAGGCGCCCATGGTCACCGGCAGGTAGCCGGTGCGCTGGTGGCTGGCGGCCTGCACCTTGGTGTCGTTCAGGAAGTTCAGGAAGTCGGCCACGCCCTTGTATTCCTCGGACTTCTTGCCGGCCATCACCCACAGGCTGGCGCCGCCGATGGCGGTGTTCTGCGGAGCGCCCTTCACGTCGGGGTAGTAGGGCAGGGCGGAGATGCCGTAGGCGAACTTCGCTTCCTTGGCCACGCGGGCATACAGGCCGGAGGAGCCCGTGATCATGGCGCACTCGCCCGAGGGGAACGAGGCGTCGGCGGTGTTGTTGCGGCCCTTGTAGACGAAGCTGCCGTCCTTGGAGGCCTTGGCCAGGTTCTCGAAGTGGCGCAGGTGCAGCGGCGTGTTGATGAGCAGCTTGGCATCGTTGCCGTCGAAGCCGTTGTTCTTGGAGGCGAACAGCGTGTTGTGCCACAGCGAGAAGCTCTCCAGCTGCGTCCAGCTGATCCAGCTGGTCGTGAAGGGGCAGCTGTGGCCGCTGGCCTTGAGCTTGGCGGCGGCATCGAACACCTCGGGCCAGGTCTTGGGCGCCTTCTCGGGGTCCAGGCCCGCCTTCTTGAAGGCGTCCTTGTTGTAATAGAAGATGGTCGTGGAGCTGTTGAGCGGGTAGCTCAGCATCTGGCCGTTGGGCGCCGTGTAGTAGCCGGCCACGGCCGACACGTACTGCGTGGGGTCGAACTTGAAGCCGCCGTCGTTGAGCACCTTGGCCACGGGCACGATGGCGCCCTTGCTGGCCATCATGGTGGCGGTGCCGACTTCGAACACCTGGAGGATGTGGGGCGCATTGCCCGCGCGGAAGGCGGCGATGGCGGCCGTCATGGATTCGTTGTACTGGCCCTTGTAGGTGGGCACGACCTTGTACTTGGTCTGGCTGGCGTTGTATTCCTTTGCTAGGTCGTTGACCCAGTCGCCGAGCGCCGCGCTCATCGAATGCCACCACTGAATTTCTACCTGCTGCGCCTGCGCGGGTGCACAGACGGACAGCGCGATGGCGGCGGACAGCGCCAGATGCTTGACTTGCATGAATGTTCCTCCAAGGATGACGAAAAGCACAAGGGCCGCATGCTAGGCAGCCGTTGTGACAATGGTGTGTCGTTGTCGCATGGCACCCCGGGTGTAACAACCGGGGAAACCCCGTGGGGTGCCTGCAGGGGTGTGGATTGTGACTCTTTTGTGACAGGTCTGCGGCATTTGCCGAGCACGGCAAGGTTTTGTGCGCCGCAGCAAACTTGGTGCATAGTGACGCGTTCCCGTTTCTTTCACCAACCTTCTCTTTCATCGCCATGGCCGCTACCAATTCGCTGGACAAGAACAAGATCAGATTCCTGCTGCTCGAAGGTATCCACCCCTCCGCGGTGGATGTGATCCGCGGGGCGGGCTACACCCAGATCGAGACCGTCTCCGGCGCGCTGCCGGACGACGAGCTCAAGCGCAAGATCGCCGACGTGCACTTCGTGGGCATCCGTTCGCGCACGCAGCTGACCGAGGAAGTGTTCGCCCATGCGCACAAGCTCGTGGCCGTGGGGTGCTTCTGCATCGGCACCAACCAGGTGGACCTGAACGCGGCGCGCGAGCGCGGCATCGCCGTGTTCAACGCGCCGTACTCCAACACCCGCTCCGTGGCCGAGCTGGTGCTGGCCGAGGCCATCCTGCTGCTGCGCGGCATCCCCGAGAAGAATGCGGTGGCGCACCGCGGCGGCTGGCTCAAGAGCGCCGAGAACGCCTACGAGATCCGCGGCAAGACGCTGGGCATCGTGGGCTACGGCTCCATCGGCACGCAGCTGTCGGTGCTGGCCGAGGCGTTGGGCATGCACGTGGCGTTCTACGACGTGGTCAACAAGCTGCCCCTGGGCAATGCGCGGCAGGTGCAGAAGCTGCACGACCTGCTGGCACAGAGTGACATCGTGAGCCTGCACGTGCCCGAGCTGCCGTCCACGCAGTGGATGATCGGTGCGGCCGAGATCGCGGCCATGAAGCCCGGCGGCATCCTCATCAACGCCGCGCGCGGCACGGTGGTGGAGATCGAGCCGCTGGCCGAGGCCATCAAGGCCCAGAGGCTGCTGGGCGCCGCCATCGACGTGTTCCCGGTGGAGCCGCGCACGAACAAGGACGAGTTTTTGTCGCCCCTGCGCGGGCTGGACAACGTGATCCTCACGCCCCACATCGGCGGCTCCACCATGGAGGCGCAGGCCAACATCGGCCTGGAAGTGGCCGAGAAGCTGGTGAAGTACAGCGACAACGGCACCAGCACCTCGTCGGTCAACTTCCCCGAGGTGGCGCTGCCCGCGCACCCGGGCAAGCACCGCCTGCTGCACATCCACCGCAACGTGCCGGGCGTGCTGTCGGACATCAACCGCATCTTTTCGGACAACCAGATCAACGTCAGCGCCCAGTACCTGCAGACCAACGAGAAGATCGGCTACGTGGTGATCGACATCGACGCCGAATCGTCCGACCTAGCGCTGGACAAGCTGGCCCAGGTGCCCGGCACGCTGCGCAGCCGCGTGCTGTTCTGACTGGAGAGGTCTGCCCAGGCGGGCACAGGGGCGCTGTCATAAAATCACGCCCCCGAGGCTCATGGGCGCCCCGCGCCCACCCCAGGTAGACCCCCATGAACGTCCCGATAGCGCTGGCTGCGCTGACGGCGCAGGCCGCCGAGCCCGCCCGTCTGCGCGAGATCCCCTACAACTACACCTCGTTCTCCGACCGCGAGATCGTCATCCGCCTGCTGGGGGCCGCGTCCTGGGACGTGCTGGACCAGCTGCGCAAGGAGCGCCGCACGGGCCGCTCCGCCCGCATGCTCTACGAGGTGCTGGGTGACATCTGGGTGGTGCAGCGCAACCCCTACCTGCAGGATGACCTGCTCGATAACCCAGCCCGCCGCAAGCTGCTGGTCGAGGCGCTGCAGCACCGCCTCTCCGAGATCGAGAAACGCCGCACCCCCGCCGACGACGCCGGGCGCGACCGCCTCGTGGGCGAGCTGGTCGTGGCCGCGCGCCGCGCCGTTGCCGACTTCAACGCCGCCTTCGAGCAGTCCGCGCAACTGCGCCGCCAAATTCAAAAGACGCTGGGCCGCCTGACGGCCAAGGACAACATCAAGTTCGACGGCCTTTCGCGCGTGTCGCACGTGACCGATGCGACCGACTGGCGCGTGGAATACCCCTTCGTCGTCCTCACGCCCGACAGCGAGGCCGAGATGGCCGGGCTGGTCAAGGGCTGTATCGAGCTGGGCCTGACCATCATCCCGCGCGGCGGCGGCACGGGCTACACCGGCGGCGCGATTCCGCTGACCTGGAAGAGCGCGGTCATCAACACCGAAAAGCTCGAAGCCATGACCGAGGTGGAGATGCGCCGTCTGCCGGGCCTGGACCGCGAGGTGGGCACGATCTGGACTGAAGCGGGCGTGGTCACGCAGCGCGTGGCCGATGCGGCGGAGCGCGCGGGCTTCGTCTTCGCCGTGGACCCGACCAGCGCCGAGGCAAGCTGCATCGGCGGCAACATCGCCATGAACGCGGGCGGCAAGAAGGCCGTGCTGTGGGGCACGGCGCTGGACAACCTCGCCAGCTGGCGCATGGTGACGCCCGAGGCGCAGTGGCTCGAAGTCACGCGCCTGGACCACAACATGGGCAAGATCCACGATGTGGAAACCGCCACCTTCGAGCTGCAATATTTCGAGGCCGACGGCAGGACGCCCATCCGCACCGAGCGCCTGCAAATCCCGGGCCGCACCTTCCGCAAGGAGGGGCTGGGCAAGGACGTGACGGACAAGTTCTTGAGCGGCCTGCCGGGGATCCAGAAAGAGGGCTGCGACGGCCTCATCACCAGCGCGCGCTGGGTGGTACACCGCATGCCCGAACACACGCGCACCGTGTGCCTGGAGTTCTTCGGCAACGCCAAGGATGCCGTGCCCAGCATCGTCGAGATCAAGGACTTCATGTTCGCGGAGCAAAAGCGCAGCGGCGTTTTGCTGGCGGGCCTGGAGCATCTGGACGACCGCTATCTGAAAGCGGTTGGCTATGCCACGAAAAGCAAGAAGGGCAACGGCGGCCTGCCCAAGATGGTGCTGATCGGCGACATCGCGGGCGACGACGCCGACGAGGTGGCCCGCGTGACCAGCGAGGTCGTGCGCCTGGCCAACACGCGCAGCGGCGAGGGCTTCATTGCCATCAGCGCCGAGGCGCGCAAGAAGTTCTGGCTGGACCGCAAGCGCACTGCCGCCATCAGCCGCCACACCAACGCCTTCAAGATCAACGAGGACGTGGTGATCCCGCTGCCGCGCATGGCCGAGTACACCGACGGCATCGAGCGCATCAACATCGAACTGAGCCTGCGCAACAAGCTCAAGCTCTGCGACGCGCTAGAAGACTTCTTCCTGCGCGGCAACCTGCCGCTGGGCAAGCAGGACGACGCCAACGAAATCCCCGCCGCCGAGCTGCTGGAAGACCGCGTGGCCCAGGCCCTGGCGCTGGTGGGCGAGGTGCGCGATTTGTGGGCGGGCTGGTTGCGCGACGTAGCCACGCTGTTCCCGCAACTGCAAGACCACACGCTGCGCGCAAGCTGGAAGACGCAACTGCGCCAGCCGCTCGCGGGCATCTTCGCGGGCGCGGCCTTCCAACCCATCCTCGACGAGGCCGCCGCCATCCACCAGCGCGTGCTCAAGGGCCGCGTGTGGGTGGCTCTGCACATGCACGCGGGCGACGGCAACGTGCACACCAACATCCCCGTCAACAGCGACGACTACGAGATGCTGCAGACCGCGCACGAGGCCGTCGCGCGCATCATGGTGCTGGCGCGCAGCCTGGACGGCGTGATCTCGGGCGAGCACGGCATCGGCATCACCAAGCTGGAGTTCTTGACCGACGAGGAGCTGGCACCGTTTGCCGACTACAAGCGCCGCGTCGATCCCGAGGGGCGATTCAACAAAGGCAAGTTGCTACGGAATAAGGAGCTGCTGGCGCTTGATGGAAAAGCGCTGGAGGCCGATTTGACCAATGCTTATACCCCCAGCTTTGGTTTGATGGGCCACGAGTCGCTCATCATGCAGCAGAGCGACATAGGGGCCATCGCCGACAGCGTGAAGGACTGCCTGCGCTGCGGCAAATGCAAGCCCGTGTGCGCCACCCACGTCCCCCGCGCCAGCCTGCTCTACAGCCCGCGCAACAAGATCCTCGCCACCTCGCTGCTGGTTGAAGCCTTCCTCTACGAAGAGCAGACGCGCCGCGGCGTGAGCATCAAGCACTGGCAGGAGTTCGAGGACGTGGCCGATCACTGCACCGTCTGCCACAAGTGCTACACGCCGTGCCCGGTCAAGATCGACTTTGGCGACGTGACCATGAACATGCGCAACCTGCTGCGCAAGATGGGCAAGAAGACCTTCCGCCCCGGCAATGCGCTGGCGATGACCATGCTCAACGCCACCAACCCCGACACCATCAAGCTGATGCGGACGGCGATGGTCGGTGTGGGCTTCAAGGCCCAGCGCGTGGCGGTGGATTTGCTGCGCAAGGTATCGCGCAAGCAGACGGCCAAGCCGCCGTCCACCGTGGGCACCGCGCCGGTCAAGGAGCAGGTGATCCACTTCATCAACAAGAAGCTGCCCGGCGGCCTGCCCAAGAAAACCGCGCGCGCGCTGCTGGACATCGAGGACAAGGACTACGTGCCCATCATCCGCAACCCGCTCGCCACCACGGCGGAGACGGAGGCGGTGTTCTACTTCCCCGGTTGCGGGTCGGAGCGGCTGTTCTCGCAAGTGGGCCTGGCCACCCAGGCCATGCTGTGGCACGCAGGCGTGCAGACCGTGCTGCCGCCCGGCTACCTGTGCTGCGGTTACCCCCAGCGCGGCAGCGGCCAGTTTGAGAAGGCCGAGAAGATGATCACCGACAACCGCGTGCTCTTCCACCGCGTGGCCAACACGCTCAACTACCTGGACATCAAGACCGTGGTGGTGAGTTGCGGCACCTGCTACGACCAGTTGCAGGGCTACCAGTTCGACAAGATCTTCCCCGGCTGCCGCATCATCGACATCCACGAATACCTACTGGAGAAAGGCATCACGCTGCAGGGGCAGGGCGGCTACCTGTACCACGAGCCCTGCCACAACCCCATGAAGCAGGGCGATGCGATGAAGACCGTGAAGTCGCTCGTCGGCCCGCAGGTGGTCAAGAGCGAGCGTTGCTGCGGTGAATCCGGCACGCTGGGCGTGACGCGGCCCGACATCTCCACCCAGGTGCGCTTCCGCAAGGAAGAGGAAATCCGCAAGGGCGAGGCGCAATTGCGCGCCAGCGGTGCGGTGGGCGCCCAGGACAACATCAAGATCCTGACCAGTTGCCCCAGCTGCCTGCAAGGCATCTCGCGCTACCAGGACGACCTGCAGAACGGCCTGCTCGAAGCCGACTACATCGTGGTCGAGATGGCGCGGGAAATCCTGGGCGAGAACTGGATGCCAGAGTACGTGCACCGCGCCAACGCGGGCGGCATCGAGCGGGTCCTTGTATGACCTGCGCCCTGTGCGATACCGACGGCGGCGCGCTGGTCTGGCGTGGCGAGAAGCTGCGCGTGATCCGCGCTGATGAAGCGGGCTTCCCGGCCTTCTACCGCGTGGTCTGGAACGCGCACGCGCCCGAGTTCTCCGACCTTTCGCCCGCCGAGCGCAGCGATTGCATGGAGGTCGTCACGCGTGTCGAGCAGGCCCTGCGCGAAGCCTTGCAGCCCACCAAGATCAATATCGCCGCCCTGGGCAACATGGTGCCGCACCTGCACTGGCACGTGATCGCGCGCTTCGACTGGGACAGCCATTTCCCCGCCCCCGTCTGGGCCGAGGCGCGTCGTTCCGCGCCCGCCAGTGAACTGGCCGCGGTGCAGGACCGCCTGCCCGCCGCCGAGGCCGCGATGCGCACCCGACTGGAGACCACCCCATGGCAGGCTTGACACCCGGCGCACCCGCACCCCAGGCACTCACGGTGCATGAGGCATCGCGCGTGCTCGAAGTGGCGTTCTCCGATGGCGCCACGTTCCGCATCCCCTTCGAGCTGATGCGCGTCTATTCCCCCTCCGCCGAGGTGCAGGGCCACGGCCCGGGCCAGGAGGTGCTGCAGACCGGCAAGCGCGGCGTGACGCTCGCGGGCCTGGAACCGGTGGGGAACTACGGCGTCAAGCCCACGTTCTCCGACGGCCATGACAGCGGTATCTTCACCTGGGACTACCTCTACGAGCTGGGCAGCTGTCAGGACGCGCTGTGGGCACAGTACGAGGCGCGGCTGGCCGCGGCCGGCGTGGACCGTGATGCGCCCATGGCCTCCAAGGGCCGCGCGGGCGGGCATGGCTGCGGAGGCTGATTGCTCTTCTATCGATAGCTGTTGGCGCTTGTTGCATAAGCGCTAGCGGCCGTTTTCATTCAAACCCCTGTTCTCTCCATTGCGACACAAGCCCCATGTCGGCGCGGGGTTGTCGCTGTACCTCTGGCGCTCGCGCGCCTAGCATGAAACCTATGAGCACCACGCATTTCGGATTCCAGTCGGTCGATGAGCAGGACAAGGCGCGCCGTGTGCGCGGCGTGTTCGACTCGGTCGCGTCCAAGTACGACGTGATGAACGACCTCATGTCGGCCGGCCTGCACCGCGCCTGGAAGGCCTATACCGTGATGGTGGCCAACCTGCGCGAAGGCAGCCAGGTGCTGGACATCGCGGGCGGCACGGGCGACCTAGCGCTGGCTTTCGCGAAGAAGGTCGGCGCGACGGGCCGCGTGGTGCACACCGACATCAACGAAGCCATGCTGCGCGTGGGGCGCGACCGCCTCATCGACGCCGGCGTGGTGCTGCCCACGCTGGTCTGCGACGCCGAGGCGCTGCCTTTCCCGGACGCGCACTTCGACGTGGTGAGCGTGGCCTTCGGCCTGCGTAACATGACGCACAAGGACCGGGCCATCGCCGAGATGTGCCGCGTGCTCAAGCCGGGCGGCAAGCTGCTGGTGCTCGAATTCTCCAAGGTGGCCAAGCCGCTTTCGAGCGCCTACGACTGGTATTCCTTCAAGGTGCTGCCCCGCCTGGGCAAGCTGGTGGCGGGCGACGACGCCAGCTACCGCTACCTGGCCGAGTCCATCCGCATGCACCCGGGGCAGGAAGAGCTCAAAAGCCTCATGCAGAGAAATGGCTTTGGGCATGTGGACTATCACAACATGACGGGGGGCATCGTGGCTCTTCATGTTGGAATCAAGTGCTGAAACTCTTTCGATCCATAAATACGGAGAAGACATGATGAAACTGTGGTCTGTGGTGTTGGTGGCGATGCTGGCGCTTGCGCACGCGGATGCCGACGCCCGGCGGATGGGTGGCGGCAAATCCATCGGCAAGCAGTCGAGCAATGTGACGCAGCGCGAATCGGCCACGCCGCCCGCGAATCCCGGCGCTCCCGCTCAGAATGCAGCGGCCAATACCGCCGCCGCCAAGCCAGCGGCGGCCGGTGCGGCACCCGCTGCCGCGGCTGCCAAGAAGCCCTGGGGCGCGATGCTGGGCGGCTTGGCCGCCGGCCTGGGCCTCGCCTGGCTGGCCCATTCCCTGGGCCTGGGTGCCGGGTTCGGCAATGTCCTGCTGATCCTGCTGCTGGCCATGGCCGCGTTCGCCGTCTTCCGCATGGTGATGCGTTCGCGCAGTGGCGGCAGCAATGGCGCCGCAGCCGGCGGCGCGCCGTTCGCCTTCCAGGGCGCGGGCGCGGCCACGCCGACGGCTGCCCAGGTGCCGCCGCAGTACAGCCCCGACAAGGTGGGCAACGACGCCTCGGCGCGCCCCTGGGAGCGCAGCAGCATGGCCTTCCAGGCGCCGCAGGCGGGCGGCACCGGCACGGTGATCGGCTCGGCGCTCGCGGGCTCGCAGAACTGGGGCATTCCCGCCGACTTCGACACCGCCGGCTTCCTGTCGGCCGCCAAGCGCAACTTCGTCACGCTGCAGGCTGCCTGGGACCGTTCGGACATTCCCACGCTGCGCTCCATGATGACCGACAGCATGCTCGGCGAGATCCGCACCCAGCTGAGCGAGCGCGAAGCCCACCGCGGCGCCCAGCCCAACCACACGGACGTGGTCATGATCGACGCCCAGCTGCTGGGCATCGAGGACCTGGGCGACGGCTACATGGCCAGCGTGGAGTTCTCCGGCATGATCCGTGAGGAGCCCTCGGCCGGCCCCAGCCCCTTCCGCGAGGTCTGGAACATGACCAAGCCCAAGTCGGGCGGCAGCGGCTGGCTGGTGGCGGGCGTGCAGGCGCTGCAGTAAAAAGCGCCGCCATCTCGGGAATAATCGGGGGACTATGGCAACACAGTCCCCTTTTCCGTTCCTGAACGGCCTGTTCGAGCGCGTGGCCGCCGGCCCGCAGCCGCCCCAGTGGCTGGTGCACGAGGTGCAGCAGCGCGTGGTGCTGTTCCTCAACCATGTGCTCATGCAGGAGCCCGAAGCCATGGAGCGCCTGGTGCGCCAGAAGGGGCGCATCGCGCGCGCGCAGTGGCGTATCTACTCGATGGCGCTGGTCATCACGCCCGCCGGCCTGTTCAACCTAGCCCCCGAAGCCGCCACGCCCGACCTGCGGTTCGAAGTGACCGAGACCTCGCCGTTCGCGCTGGCCCAGGCGGCCCTGCGCGGCGACAGGCCCTCCATCCGCATCGAAGGCGACGTGCAGTTCGCGGCCGAGATCAACTGGCTGGTGGACAACGTGCGCTGGGATGTCGAGGAAGACCTGGCCCGCGTGATCGGCGACGCGCCCGCCCACACGGTGGCGCAGGTAGCCCGGCGGGCCGCCCAGGCGCTGCGCCAGTTCGTGGGCGCGCGCATGGCAACGGCGCCCGCGCCGGGCGGCGCCGTGGTCCCCGTACCGTCAGCGCCCGCCGCGCCGTCATCCGGCGGCCCTGACCGGTCCGGCGCATGAAGCGATTCCTGAGGGGTGCCACCATCCTGTGGGTGGTGTTCCGCTACGGCCTGGACGGGCTGGCACTGGACAGCTTCCAGCGGCCCTGGCTGCGCTCGGTGTCGCGCGTGCTCTCCTTCGGCCGCCCGCTGGAGGCGCCCCGGGGGCAGCGGCTGCGCGAGGCGCTGGAAAGCCTGGGGCCCATCTTCGTCAAGTTCGGCCAGGTGCTCTCCACGCGGCGCGACCTGTTGCCCCCCGACGTGGCCGACGAGCTGGCCCGGCTGCAGGACCGCGTGCCGCCGTTCGACCCGGACATCGCCATCGCGACCATCGAGCGCGCCTTCCGCCGGCCGGTGGATGAGGTCTTCACCTCCTTCGACCGCGTGCCGGTGGCCAGCGCCTCCATCGCGCAGGTGCACTTCGCCACGCTGCTTGATCGCCAGGGCATCGAGCGCGAGGTGGCCGTCAAGGTGCTGCGCCCCGGCATGCTGCCGGTGATTGAAAAAGACCTGGGCCTCATGCGCATGATGGCGGGCTGGGTGGAAAAGCTGTCGGCCGACGGCAAGCGCCTCAAGCCCCGCGAGGTGGTCGCAGAGTTCGACAACTACCTGCACGACGAGCTGGACCTGGTGCGCGAGGCCTCCAACGCTGCGCAGCTGCGCCGCAACATGCAGGGGCTGGACCTGGTGCTGATCCCCGAGGTCTTCTGGGACTTCTGCCACCCCGAGGTCATGGTGATGCAGCGCATGAACGGCGTGCCCATCAGCCAGATCGAACGCCTGCGCGACGCAGGGGTGGACATCCCCAAGCTGGCGCGCGACGGCGTCACCATCTTCTTCACCCAGGTGTTCCGCGACGGCTTCTTTCACGCCGACATGCACCCGGGCAACATCCAGGTGAGCCTGGACCCGGCCACCTTCGGGCGCTACATCTCGCTCGACTTCGGCATCGTGGGCACGCTCACCGAATCCGACAAGGAATACCTCGCGCAGAACTTCGTGGCCTTCTTCCGCCGCGACTACAAGCGCGTGGCCGAGCTGCACATCGAGAGCGGCTGGGTGCCGCCCGGTACGCGCGTGAACGACCTGGAGTCGGCCATCCGCGCCGTGTGCGAGCCGTACTTCGACCGGCCGCTCAAGGAGATTTCGCTCGGCATGGTGCTGATGCGCCTGTTCCAGACCTCGCGCCGCTTCCATGTCGAGATCCAGCCCCAGCTCGTGCTGCTGCAAAAGACCCTGCTCAACATCGAGGGCCTGGGGCGCGAGCTGGACCCCGACCTGGACCTGTGGAGCACGGCCAAGCCCTTCCTCGAAAAATGGATGCTGGAGCAGATGGGGCCGCAGCGCCTGTGGCGCGAGCTGCGCGCCGAGGCGCCGCACTACGCCAAGCTGGTGCCCGAGTTGCCGCGCCTGCTGTATGACTTCCTGCGCGAGCGCCACGACCGGCACAGCGAGCGGCTGGAAGAGCTGCTGCTGGCGCAGCAGCGCTCCAACCGCTCGCTGCAGGTGCTGCTGTACATCGGCCTGGGTTTCGTGCTGGGCTGCGTGGTGGCCGTGGTGCTGCGGCTGCGGCTTTTCATGTGAGACGGTGGATAATCGCGCCCATTTTGTGTTCTCTTTGGGTTGTTGAAAGGAAGACGGGAATGACTGACCTGCTCGCAGCAACGCGCCACCGCCTGGGCTCACTCTTGGTGGCCGCCCTGGCGGCAACGGCAGGGGCCGCCCATGCCCAGGAAGAGCCGCCCGTCCTGAACATCTACAACTGGGGCGACTACATCGCCGAGGACACGATCAAGAATTTCGAGAAGGAAACGGGCATCAAGGTGCGCTACGACCTTTTCGACAGCAACGAGGCCCTGCACGCCAAGCTGGTGGCGGGCATGTCGGGCTACGACATCGTGGTGCCGGGCTCGCACTTCGCCAAGATGCAGATCCAGGCGGGCCTGCTGCGCAAGCTCGACAAGTCCAAGATCCCCAACCTGGCGAACCTCGACCCCGCCATCCAGGCGCAACTCGCCAAGATGGATCCGGGCAACGAATACCTGGTGGACTGGATGTGGGGCTACACCACCGTGGGCATCAACGTGGACAAGGTCAAGAAGGCCCTGGGCGGCATGCCCATGCCCGAGAATGCCTGGGACCTGGTGTTCAAGCCCGAGTACGTCTCCAAGCTCAAGGGCTGCGGCGTGTCCTTTCTCGACACGGCCTCGGAGATCATGCCCATCGCGCTCAAGTACATCGGCAAGGACCCGCGCAGCAAGGACGCGGCGGACTACGCCGAGGCGGGCAAGATGCTCAAGGCGATCCGCCCCTCGGTCACGCGCTTCGCGGGCTCGGGCTCGGACTACATCGACCAGATGGCGCGCGGCCAGCTCTGCGCGGTGGTGGGCTGGTCGGGCGACATCATGATCGCCAAGGACAAGTCGGCCAAGGCCAAGGCGCCGCAGAACCTGCAGGTGCTGCTGCCCAAGATGGGCGGCCTGCTGTTCTTCGACACCATGGCGATCCCCAAGGACGCCAAGCACCCCGAGAACGCGCACAAGTGGATCAACTACATCCTGCGCCCCGAGGTGCATGCCTCGCTCACCAACAAGGTGTTCTACGCCAACCCGAACAAGGCGTCGATGAAGCACGTCAACCCGGTGCTGGCGCAGGACCCTGCGGTGTTCCCCAACGCCGAAGCACTGGCCACCATGATCGCGCCCGACACGCCGGACCAGGCCACGCTGCGCCTGGTCACGCGCACGTTCACCAATTTCAAGGCCGCCCGCTGACGCCGTTGCCATCATGAACCCAGTTCCCCCGGCGGATGGTGCGTTCCTGCGCATCGAATCGGTCACCAAGGACTTCGGCAGCTTTCGGGCGGTGGACCACGTCAGCCTGGACGTGGCGCGCGGCGAGATCTTCGCGCTGCTGGGCTCCTCGGGCTCGGGCAAGAGCACCTTGCTGCGCATGCTGGCGGGCTTCGAGACGCCGACCTCGGGCCGGGTGCTGCTGGGCGGGGTGGACCTCGCAGGCCGCCCGCCCTACGAGCGGCCGGTGAACATGATGTTCCAGTCCTACGCGCTGTTCCCGCACCTGAGCGTATGGGACAACATCGCCTTCGGCCTGCGCCGCGATGGCTTGCCCAAGGCCGAGGTGGCAGAGCGCGTGGACGCCATGCTGCGCCTGGTGCAGATGGAGCCGCTGGCGCGCCGCAAGCCGCACCAGCTTTCGGGCGGGCAGCAGCAGCGCGTGGCGCTGGCGCGCAGCTTGGCCAAGCGGCCCCAGTTGCTGCTGCTCGACGAGCCGCTGGGCGCGCTCGACAAGAAGCTGCGCGAGGAAACGCAGATCGAGCTGGTCAACATCATCCACAGCATCGGCGTGACTTGCGTGCTGGTCACGCACGACCAGGAAGAGGCCATGATGATGGCCTCGCGCATCGCCGTGATGAGCCATGGCCGCCTGCTGCAGATCGGCGCGCCCGCCCAGGTGTATGAAAACCCGGCCAACCGCTTCGTGGCCGACTTCATCGGCAATGTGAACCTGATGGACGGCACCGTGGCCGGGCCGCACGAGGTGCGTTGCGCCGACGTGGTGCACCGCTTCGCCCAGCCGCTCGCGCAAGGCACTGGCGCGGCGGTGACCGTGGCCGTGCGGCCCGAGAAGATCGACATTGCGGCAGAGGCCCCGAACGAGGGCGGCAACTGCGTGCGCGGCGTGGTCACGGCCTTCTCGTACTTCGGCGACAGCACCATGTTTCACCTGGAGCTGCCCAGCGGCGCGCGGCTGAAGGTGCACGTGGAAAACGACCACCGCGAGGGCTCCATGCCCTTCGCGCCCGGCGATGCCGTGTGGGCTTCGTGGCAGCCCGGTGCGCAGATCGTGCTCACGGAGTAGGCGATGAAGGCATCGAATGCGCGCTGGGGCTGGCGGCTGGTGGCGGGCGTGCCCGCGTTCTGGCTGGCCGTGTTCTTCGTGCTGCCGTTTCTCATCGTGCTGCGCATCAGCTTCCTGGAGACGGACGGCGCACAGCTCTCGTCGCTGTTCACGCGCACGGAGACGGGCTGGGCCTTCACGGGCCAGTTGCAGTCCTACGCCCTGCTGCTCGATGACAGCCTGTACCTGTCCACCTACGGCCGTTCGCTGCTCTACGCGGCCGTTACCACGGCGGTGTGCCTCGCCATCGGCTACCCGTTCGCCTACTTCATGGCGCGCGCCTCGGCTGCGCTGCAGCCGCTGCTGCTCATGGGGGTGATGCTGCCGTTCTGGTCGAGCTTCCTGCTGCGCGTCTATGCCTGGAAGGGGCTGCTGGACGCGGACACGGGCTGGATCGGCCGGTGGCTCATCGCCAGCGGGGCCGACAAGGCGCTGTACTGGCTGGGGCTGATCCCCGCGCCGGGGCAGCTCATGTACAGCCCGTTCTCGCTGGTGCTGGGCATGACCTACACCTACCTGCCCTTCATGGTGCTGCCGCTGTATGCCACGCTCTCCAAGATGGACCTGCGCCTGCTGGAAGCCGCGCAGGACCTGGGCGCGACCGCCTGGCAGGCGTTCTGGCGCGTCACGGTGCCGCTGTCGCGCAGCGGCATCGTGGCGGGGGCCATGCTGGTGTTCATCCCCTGCGTGGGCGAATACGTGATCCCCGAGCTGCTGGGCGGGCCCGAGACGCAGATGATCGGCCGCGTGCTGTGGGACGAGTTCTTCGCCAACAACGACTGGCCCGTGGCCTCGTCCGTCGCGGTGGTGATGGTGCTGCTCATCATCGTGCCGCTGGCGCTGCTCAACCGCAGCCAGGAGGCGGCTGATGAGAAGGGACGCCGCAAATGATCGCCACTCCCGCCGCGCGCTGGACGGGCCGCCTCTGGCTGCTGGCCGGCTTCGCCTTCCTCTACCTGCCCATCGTGGCGCTGGTGGTGTTCAGCTTCACCGAATCGCCCGTGCCCAACGTGTGGACGGGCTTCAGCCTGCGCTGGTACGAAAAGCTCGCGCAGGACCAGGCCATCCGCGAGGGGCTGTTCCTCTCGCTGCGCATCGCGGCGGCCACCGCCACCGGGGCCGTGGTGCTGGGCACGCTGGCGGCGCTGGCGCTGGAACGCATGCCGCGCTGGCGCGGCCGGGCGCTGTTCGCCGCGATGACGCGCGCGCCGCTGGTCATGCCCGACGTGCTGGTGGGCCTGTCGCTGCTGCTCATGCTGGTGTCGCTGCAACGCGCCTTCGGCTACCCCGAGCGGGGCCTCGTTACGATCTGGATCGGCCACCTGCTGGTGGGCGTGGCCTACGCCACGGTGGTGCTGTCGGCGCGCATGCGCGACCTCAACCCGCAGCTGGAAGAAGCCGCGCAGGACTTGGGCGCGCGCCCGCTGCAGGTGTTCTTCTACGTGACCCTGCCCAGCATCGCCCAGTCGATGATGGCGGCGTGGCTGCTGACCTTCACGCTGTCGCTGGACGACGTGGTGATTTCCGCCTTCCTCTCCGGGCCGGGTTCCACCACGCTGCCGCTGGTGATCTTCTCGCGCGCCCGCCTGGGGCTGGACCCGGCGGTGAACGCCTTGGCGACCATCGTGATCGGCGTCGTTGCCGTGTTCGTGGTGGTGGCCAGCTACATGATCGCCGCCCGCGAGCGCCGCCGCCACGTGCAGCAGCAGGCCGCGAAGCCCTGAGCACTGCGTTACAGCCCGCGATTTATAATCGCGGGCTTTTCTCATTGGTTTTCAGCTTTTTCCATGCCCATCTACGCCTACAAATGCAGCGCCTGCGGCCACAGCAAGGATGTGTTGCAGAAAATCTCCGATGCACCCCTGACCGAGTGCCCCGCCTGCGGTGCCGCTGCCTTCTCCAAGCAGGTGACGGCCGCCGGCTTCCAGCTCAAGGGATCGGGCTGGTACGTGACCGACTTCCGCGGCGGTGGCGGCAACAGCGCCGGCAGCACTGCGCCCGCCGCTTCGGATGCTCCTAAAACGGAAGCTGCCAGCGCAAGCCCAGCAAGTGCTGGAGCCAGTTCTACCCCTACAACTTCTGCGGATTGATCGCCTTGATGTCTGCCCTGCGCAAATGGCTGCTGACCGGCCTCCTGGTGATCGTGCCGGGGGTGATCACGGCCTGGGTGCTCCACTGGATCGTGAGCACGCTCGACCAGACGCTGCAGATCCTGCCCGAGGCATGGCACCCCGACCGGCTGCTGGGCTTCCACGTGCCGGGCTTCGGCGTGGTGCTCACGCTGCTGATCCTGCTGGTGGTGGGCGGCACGGCCAGCAACTTCGCGGGCCGCAAGCTCGTGCAGTGGGGCGACGCGCTGGTGCACCGCATTCCGGTGGTGCGCTCCATCTATTCCAGCGTCAAGCAGGTGTCGGACACGCTGTTCTCCGAAAGCGGCAACGCCTTCCGCACGGCCGTGCTGGTGCAGTGGCCGCGCGAGGGCGTATGGACGGTGGCCTTCGTCACCGGCGCGCCCAGCGGCGAGGTAGCGGCCTACCTGCGCGACGAGTTCGTGAGCGTGTACGTGCCCACCACGCCCAACCCCACGGGCGGGTACTTCGTGATGGTGCGCAAGAGCGACTGCGTCGAGCTCGACATGAGCGTGGACGCGGCCCTCAAATACATTGTTTCGATGGGCGTGGTTGCTCCGCCCGACCCAGCGCTCGCTTCTCCCAAATAACCCTTTAAACAGCGCCCACGAGGCGCCGGAAGTTCTGCCATGGCCATGCGTTCCCACTATTGCGGTCTCGTGACCGAAGCCCTGATGGGCCAAACCGTCACCCTCACGGGCTGGGTGAACCGCCGCCGCGACCATGGCGGCGTGATCTTCATCGACCTGCGCGACCGCGAAGGCTACGTGCAGGTGGTGTGCGACCCCGACCGCGCCGAGATGTTCAAGACCGCCGAGGACATCCGCAACGAGTTCTGCATCCAGGTCAAGGGCCTGGTGCGCGCCCGCCCCGCCGGCACCACCAACGACAAGCTCAAGAGCGGCCAGATCGAGGTGCTGTGCCACGAACTGAACGTGCTCAACCCTTCGGTCACGCCGCCCTTCCAGATGGACGACGAGAACCTGTCGGAAACCACGCGCCTCACGCACCGCGTGATGGACCTGCGCCGCCCGCACATGCAGCGCAACATGATGCTGCGCTACAAGACCGCCATTCA
>Ga0222424_100241_pt1 | contig 46103 bp, 39 predicted proteins | sample 2B2ome_FD_182468 | JGI IMG/M metagenome (GOLD analysis project Ga0222424, IMG submission 182468) | Enriched microbial communities from leaf-cutter ant dump, University of Wisconsin, Madison, United States - 2B200A (version 2) | ecosystem: Environmental > Terrestrial > Nest > Insects nest > Nest... | reverse complement strand
CACGGTGAGCACTTTGTGCCCGGCATCCAGCGCAATGCCGATCTGGCGCGAGAGGGCCCGGTGGCGCGACGCCACATCGCGGATGGCCGGGATGTCCGCCGCGTGGAACGAGGGGATGAACCAGGCCAATGCAGGGCCGTCGGCCGGTGCCGCCGTGGGCGGCGTGTAGGCCGCCAGCGGGCCCGGTTGTTGTGGCAGGTGCTGGCCCTGGGCATTCAGCAGCCGCCAGGCCAGGCGGGGTGAGCCTGCACCTCCCCGCAAACCGGCCAGCAGGTTGGCGCTGCGCAAAAGGTCGATGAACTGCAGCGCGTTGCCCACCGCCGATTCAGGCAGCAGCGGGATGTCGATGCGAAAAACCGGTGCCGTCGCAGACAGGACAGAAGAACGGGGCATGGCGATATTGGCTCTGTGGTTGGCCATTTTCGCTTGTCTGTAGCGTGGGGTGGGCTCTTAGCATGAACGTGCGTTTTTTGCTGCGTTCCTTTTTTGTTTTCACTTTCTGCACGGATCTGCCTCATGCACAAACCCCTTTCTGCCATTTCGTTGGCCACTGGCCTGCTTCTCAGCGGGCTGACGTTCGCATCGTCCGTCCAGGCTCAAGCCCTGGACGCCGCCGGCCTTCAAACCATCGACACTGCCGTGAACGCCGTGGCGCCCAAGATGGTCAACTGGCGCCGCGACATCCACGCCCACCCCGAACTCTCGGGTCAGGAAGTGCGCACCGCCAAGCTCGTGGCCGAGCACCTGAAGAAGCTCGGCATGGAGGTGCAGACCAACGTGGGCGGCACCGGCGTGGTGGGCACGCTCAAGGGCGGCCTGCCGGGCAAGGTGGTGGCCCTGCGCGCCGACATGGATGCGCTGCCCGTGCCCGAGAACACCGGCCTGCCGTTCGCCTCCAAGGCCAAGGCGACCTACCTGGGCAAGGAGGTGCCCGTGATGCACGCCTGCGGGCACGATGCGCACGTGGCCATGCTCATGGGCGCGGCCGAGGCGCTGGCCGGCATGAAGGCCCAATTGCCGGGCACCATCAAGTTCATCTTCCAGCCCGCCGAGGAAGGCGCGCCGGTGGAGCCCGATGCCAACGGCAAGGTGCCCAGCTTCGGCGCCAAGGCCATGGTGGAAGAGGGCGCGCTCAAGGACGTGCAGGCCATCTACGGCCTGCACATCACGGCCAACCTGCCCTCGGGCGTGGTGGGCTACCGCAGCGGCCCGCTGATGGCGGGCTCGGACAACATCAGCATCCAGGTGGAAGGCCGCGGTGGCCACGGCTCGTCGCCCTGGAACGCGGTGGACCCGGTGGTGGCCGCCAGCCAGGTGGTGCTGGGCCTGCAGACGGTGGTGAGCCGCCAGCTCAACATCAGCCAGGAACCCGCCGTCATCACCATCGGCTCCATCCACGGCGGTACGCGCTACAACATCATCCCGGACAACGTGGAACTGCTGGGCACGCTGCGCACGTTCGACGAAGGCATGCGCCAGGAGGCCTTGAAGCGCATCGCCACCACGGCCGAGCAGATCGCGGCGTCGAGCGGCGCCAAGGCCAAGGTGCGCTTCGGCCCCGTGGCCTACCCCGTCACCACCAACCCGGCCGCGCTGACCGAGGCCTCGCTGCCCGCCCTCAAGCTGGCCACGGGCGGCAAGGCCATGGTGATTCCCAAGGTGAGCGGCTCGGAGGATTTCTCGGAATTCCAGAAGGTGGCGCCCGGCTTCTTCTACTTCCTGGGCGCGCCGCCCAAGGGTGCGGACTACACGAAGGCGCCGTCCAACCACTCGCCGCTGTTCGATATCGACGAAGACCAACTGCCCGTGGGTGCACGCACGCTGGCCGCGCTGGCGGTGGACTTCCTGCAGCGCAAGTAAGAAGGCGCTAGGCCGTGGCGCCCAGCAGGCTGCGCGCCACGGCCTCGCCGACCCTGATGCCGTCCACGCCGGCCGACAGGATGCCGCCCGCATAGCTCGCCCCTTCGCCCGCCGGGTACAGGCCCGGCGTGTTCAGGCTCTGCAGGTTGTCCCCGCGCCCGATCTTGAGCGGCGACGAGGTGCGCGTCTCCACGCCGGTGAGCACGGCGTCGTGCATGTCGAAGCCCTTGATCTTGCGGCCGAACGCCGGCAGCGCCTCGCGCAGCGCCTCGATGGCATAGCCGGGCAGGGCGGCGTGCAGGTCGCCCAGGGCCACGCCGGGCTTGTACGAAGGCTCCACATCGCCGAGCTGCTTTGATGGCTTGCCCGCGATGAACTCGCCCACCAGCTGCCCCGGTGCGCTGTAGTCGCGCCCGCCCAGCGCGAAGGCGTTGGATTCGAGCTGGCGCTGCAGCACGATGCCCGCCAGCGGATGGAAGCTGCCTGCGGGTGTTGCCTCCACGCCGTAGGTGCGGCCCAGCTGGGTTTCGAACGCGGCGGCGTCCGTGGGGTAGTCGCGCGGATCGATGCCCACCACCATGCCGGCATTCGCATTGCGCTCGTTGCGCGAATACTGGCTCATGCCGTTGGTGACCACGCGGCCCGGCTCGCTGGTGGCGGCCACCACCGTGCCGCCGGGGCACATGCAGAAGCTGTAGACCGCGCGGCCGTTGGCGGCGTGGTGCACCAGCTTGTAGTCGGCCGCGCCCAGCAGCGGGTGGCCGGCGTGGCGGCCCCAGCGCGCGCGGTCGATCACGCCCTGCGGGTGCTCGATGCGAAAGCCGATGGAAAACGGCTTGGCCTCCATGGCCACGCCGCGCTCGTGCAGCATCGCGAAGGTGTCGCGCGAGCTGTGGCCCAGGGCCATCACCACGTGGTCGGCGCGCAGCTCGGTGGTTTCGCCGGTCTGCTGGTCCAGCACCTTCAGGCCGCGCAGGCGGTGTGTGGGGCCGTCTTCGACCAGAACGTCCGTCACGCGCTGCTCGAAGCGCACCTCGCCGCCCAGCGCGATGATCTGCTCGCGCAGGTTCTCCACCACCTTCACGAGCTTAAAGGTGCCGATGTGCGGGTGCGCCACGTAGAGGATTTCCTCGGGTGCTCCAGCCTTGACGAACTCGTGCATCACCTTGCGGCCCAGGTGGCGCGGGTCCTTGATCTGGCTGTAGAGCTTGCCGTCGCTGAACGTGCCCGCGCCGCCCTCGCCGAACTGCACATTGCTCTCGGCATGCAGTTCGCGTTTGCGCCACAGGCCCCAGGTGTCCTTGGTACGCTCGCGCACGGTCTTGCCGCGTTCCAGCACGATGGGCCGGAAGCCCATCTGCGCCAGAACCAGCGCCGCGAAGATGCCGCAGGGGCCGAAGCCCACCACCACGGGGCGCAGCGGCAGTTTGGCGGGCGCCTGGCCCACAGGGTGCCAGGCCATGTCGGGTGTGGGCTGGATGTGCGGGTTGCCCGTGAATTTGTCGAGCAGAGCGGCCTCGCGCCCGGGCTGGGCCAGCGTGAGGTCCACGATGTACACCGCCAGCAGGTCGGCCTTGCGCGCATCGAAGCTGCGCTTGAAGACGTGGAGGTGGGCGATGTCCGCCGGGGCCAGGCCCAGCAGTTTCTCGGCGGCGGCGCGCAGCGGCGCTTCGGGGTTCTCGGCCGCCGTGAAGGGCAGGCGGATTTCGGACAGGCGGATCATGGTCTTGCGGGCCCGTGGTTATCGGGCGGGGTGCAAAGTCGTGGGGCCGCGATTTTACCGTGGCGATTGCATTACTATTGAATTGATAGCTATCAGCGCTTGCTGGATAAGTGCTGGAGGCCATTTTGGCTTGAATCTTCTCCCTGTTGGCGCCAGCGCAGCTCCGCCGCGCCGAAGGCCAGCGCCGCCAGCACCAGCGGCCCGAAGTAGTACAGCGCCCGGTAGGCCAGCAGCGCCGCCAGCACCTGGGCGGAACTGAGCGGGGGCGACGCGAGCAGCGCCACGCCCACGGCCTCCAGCACGCCCAGGCCGGCGGGCACGCGCAGCACCAGCCCGGCCACGGCCCCCAGCAGCACGGTGGCCAGGGCGGCGGGGTAGGGCACCTGGCCCTGCAGCACCGTCCACAGCGCGGCGCCCATCAGCATCCAGTTGGCGGACGACACGGCCACCTGCCACAGGGCCACGGGCCAGCGCGGTAGCGGAAACGCATGGCCCCGCAGGGTGAGCGCGCGGCCCGCGCGCAGGGCGCACAGCAGCACGTAGGCCAGCGACAGGCAGCCCAGCAGCGCGCCGCCCACGCGCCACTGCCACGGCGCGGCCGTCCAGCCCGCGACGGCAGGCGGCTGCCACAGCCACGGCAAGGCGGCGGCCAGCAGCAGGTAGCCCAGCCAGTTGGTGACGATGCTGGTGCCCACCACCTGGCCGATGGTGCCTGGGTCCACGCCGCGCCGCGCATACAGCCGGTAGCGCACGCCCACGCCGCCGATGAGCGAGCCCAGGTTGAGCGTGAAGGGGTAGCTGGTCATGGCGATGCCCAGCGTGGCGGCGCGGCCCAGACGGTGGCCGCTTACGTCGCGGCCCACCCAGTCGAACGTGCCGTAGGTGCAGTGGCTGGCCAGCGCCAGCATGCCCGCCACGGCCAGCACGCTGGCGGGCAGGGCCTGCAGCGCCTGCCACACGGCGGGCCAGTCCACCCTGCGCGCTTGGTGCAGGATGAGCCAGGCCACCACGGCGAAGAACGCCGCCGCCACGCCGCGCGTGAGCCAGGGCCACCAGGGCCGCTGCGCCATGCCGCGCCAGCCCTGCGGCGGCGTCGCACCGGCTGCCGCGCCGCTAGGCTGCCACGCCCGCATCGGCGGCCCCTGCGGCGCCGTCTGCGGCGCGGGCGGCCGGCGGCGCGGGAGCCGTCTGGCCCACCATGGTGATGGTGGGCTCGTGCCGCGGCAGCCAGCCCGCCCAGGTGGGGAACCAGCGCATCAGGTGGAACACCACGTAGCTGCGCAGCAGCCGGATGCCGTCGAAGCGCCCGGGGGCCGCGGCGTCGATCTGGCGGCAGCTGTTCTCCATGAGGTGCGCCAGCCGGCGGTGGAGGTGGGCGTTGAAGCCCCGGTCCCGGATGACCACGTTGGCCTCCAGGTTCAGCGATAGGCTCAGCGGGTCGAGGTTGCTGGAACCCACGGTGGACCATTCATCGTCCACCAGCGCCACCTTGCCGTGCAGCGGCCGGTCGCAGTATTCGTAGATGCGTACGCCCGCGCGCAGCAGGTGATCGTAGAGCATGCTGGCGGCCGTGCGCGCGATCGCCATGTCGGGCTGGCCCTGCAGGATGAGCCGCACGTCTACGCCGCGCCGCGCCGCGCGCCGCATCTCGCGGATGAAGCGGTAGCCCGGGAAGAAGTAGGCGTTGGCGATGACCACGCGCTGGCGCGCCGAGCGCAGCGCCACGCGGTAGTGGCGCTCGATGTCGCTGGTGTGCTGGCGGTTGTCGCGCGTCACGAACATCGCGTGGGCGGTGCCCGCGTAGGGTCGGCCCAGGATGCCGCCCTGGCGGCGGGCCTGCTGTTTTTGTTGCTGCTGCTGCCGGCGCCCGGCCCGGTCCAGCACGGCTTCGCGCGTGAAGTGGTGCATTTGCGCGACGATGGGGCCGCGCACCGCCACGGCATAGTCCTGCTTGGCCTCGGGGCCGAAGTCCGCCACGTGGTCGGCCGAGTAGTTGATGCCACCGATGAAGCCCAGCTCCCCGTCCACCACCACGATCTTGCGGTGCATGCGGCGCAGCAGGTTGAGCCGCTGGCCCAGGAAGCGGCGGCCCGGGTCGAAGATGCGAAAGCGCACGCCCGCCTCCACCAGGCTGCCGATGAAGCCGTCGGACAGGTCGGGCGAGCCGAAGCCGTCCACCAGCACGTGCACCTCCACCCCGCGCCGGGCGGCTGCGAGCAGGGCGGCGTGCAGCTGCTGGCCGATCTTGTCCTCGAACAGGATGAAGGTCTCCAGCATCACCTCGCGCCGCGCCTGCGCCACGGCGTCGAACACGCGGGGGAAGAACTCCTCGCCGTTCTCCAGCAGCTCGAACTGGTTGCCCGGCACCCAGCGGGAGGAGCGGGGCGGGACGAAGGGATTGGCACGGTGTTTCACAGCAGGATCTCCGCCGCCAGCGGCGCGTGGTCCGAGAGCTTGTCCCAGGGCTTTCTGGGCAGGGCCAGCGGCGAATGCACGGCGGCGTTGCGCACGTAGATGCGGTCCAGCGCCAGCAGCGGCATGGACGCGGGGAAGGTGCGCACCGCGCGCCCGAAGGCCTGCACGAACACTTCGCGCAGGCCCGCGCCGCGGTGCAGGATGGCGTGCGCGCGGTGGCGCCAGTCGTTGAAGTCACCGGCCAGCACCACGGGCTCTTCGCGCGGGAAGGTGCTCAGCAGTTCGCACACGCGCTCCAGCTGCTTGCGGCGGTGCGACTCCTGCAGGCCCAGGTGCACGCAGACCGCGTGCACGGGCAGGTGGTGGCCGGGTGGCTGCAGCACGCAGTGCAGCATGCCGCGCCGCTCGGGGCCGGCGATGGAGATGTCGTGGTTCTCGTAGTGCGTGATCGGGAACTTGGACAGCAGCGCGTTGCCGTGGTCGCCGTTGTCGTACACCGCATTGCGGCCATAGGCGTACTGCGACCAGATCGTGTCGGCCAGGAATTCGTAGTGCGGCACCTGCGGGAAGTTCGCCAAGCGGCTCGCGTGCCGGTGGTGCTTGCCCAGCACCTCCTGCAGGAACACGAGGTCGGCGCCCACCTCGCGCACGGCCTCGCGCAGCTCGTGCAGGATGAAGCGGCGGTTGAAGGTGGTGAAGCCCTTGTGCACGTTCACGGTGAGCACCTTGAACGCGATGGGCTGGGGAAGGGAGCGGGCCATGGAATCCATCGTCATGCGATTGTTCCGGCCAGGGCCCGCCGCCTCTGTAGGACGGCGGGCCGTCGGGCTGTGCTGGCCCGACGGAATCGAAGCGGTCAGGCGGGCAGGAAGCCTTCCACGGACAGGTAGCGCTCGCCCGTGTCGTAGTTGAAGCCCAGCACCCTGCTGCCGGCCGGCAGCTCGGGCAGCTTCTGCGCGATGGCGGCCAGCGTGGCGCCCGAGGAGATGCCCACCAGCATGCCTTCTTCGCGCGCGCAGCGGCGGGCGTATTCGCGGGCGGGCTCGGCCTCGACCTGGATCACGCCATCGAGCACGCTGGTGTCCAGGTTCTTCGGGATGAAGCCCGCGCCGATGCCCTGGATGGGGTGGGGCGCGGGCTGGCCGCCCGAGATCACGGGCGAGGCCGTGGGCTCCACCGCGAACACCTTGAGGTTGGGAAACTTCGCCTTGAGCACGCGGGCCACGCCCGAGAGGTGCCCGCCCGTGCCCACGCCGGAGATCAGCACGTCGAAGCCCTCGGGGAAGTCGGCCAGGATCTCCTGCGCCGTGGTGCGCTCGTGCACCTCGATGTTGGCCGGGTTCTCGAACTGCTGGGGAATCCACGCGCCCGGCGTCTGCGCCTGCAGCTCCTGCGCGCGGGCGATGGCGCCTTTCATGCCCTTCTCGCGCGGCGTCAGGTCGAACTGCGCGCCGTAGGCCAGCATGAGGCGGCGGCGCTCGATGCTCATGCTGTCGGGCATCACCAGGATCAGCTTGTAGCCCTTGACGGCCGCCACCAGCGCCAGGCCGATGCCGGTGTTGCCCGAGGTGGGCTCGATGATGGTGCCGCCGGGCTGCAGTGCGCCCGACTTCTCGGCGTCTTCCACCATCGCCAGCGCGATGCGGTCCTTGACCGAGCCGCCGGGGTTGCTGCGCTCGGACTTGATCCACACGTTGGCCCCCGGGCCGAACAGGCGGTTGATGCGCACGTGCGGGGTGTTGCCGATGGTCTGCAGGATGTTCAGGGCTTTCATGGCATCTCCAAAAACTGTGTGTCAGGAAGGGAAGCCCCCATTGTCGGACAGGTCCCGCGCCGCACGGCCATGTGGCACCACAGCACCAGCGCGGTGCGCTCCGCCCGGCATCGCGGGCGCCATGCTGCGGCCCCGGGTGGGTTGGAGGAGTGCGTAACCCATTGATTCCTCTGGATTTCTCCAGAAATTTTCCCTGTCTGGCAGGCCCTCCGATCGCGGCCGGGCGATGGCATGGTTTTCGCTACTAGACAACAAAAGATATCTTAAATATATTTATAAAACATTTAGAGGTTGCGGGTTGGACGGAAAAGCCGCTCGCTCCCCGGACCGCTGAACACTTTTTCTTCCACCACTTTTTGCAGATCCAAGGAATCACCATGACGAGCAACACCGGATGGCGTGGCGTCTTCCCCGCCGCCACCACGCAGTTCCACGAAGACCTGTCGATCGACATCGACGCCACCCAGCGCGTGCAGGACGCGCTGGTCAACGACGGGGTGACCGGCCTCATCATCCTGGGCACCTGCGGCGAGAACAACTCGCTGGACGCCGAGGAAAAGCGCACCGTGCTCAAGGCCGCCGTCGAGACGGTCAAGGGCCGCGTGCCCGTGGTCACCGGTGTGTCCGAGCTGGATACGCGCCGCGCCGTCGCCTACGCGCAGGATGCCGAGAAGCTCGGCGCCGACGGCCTGATGGTGCTGCCCGCCATGGTCTATGTGCCCAAGCCCGAGGAGCTGGTGGCGCACTTCCGCGCCGTGGCGCAGGCGACCTCGCTGCCCATCATGCTCTACAACAACCCGCCCGCGTACCGCGTGACCATCACCAACGAGGTGCTGGCGCAACTGGCCGACGTGCCCAACATCCAGGCCGTGAAGGAAAGCGCGCCCGACTCGCGCCGCTTCACCGACCTCATCAACGCCTTCGGCGACCGCTTCGACGTGTTCGCGGGGCTGGACGACGTGGCGCTGGAAGGGCTGATGCTGGGCGCCAAGGGCTGGGTCTCGGGCCTGACCAGCGCCTTCCCGCAGGAATCGGTGCAGCTCGTGGCCGCCGCCGAACGCGGCGACTGGAACGAGGCGCGCCGCATCTACCGCTGGTTCATGCCCCTGCTGCACCTGGACGCCGAGCACGACCTGGTGCAGACCATCAAGCTGGCCGAGCAGATCATGGGCCGCGGCAACGAGCGCGTGCGCATGCCGCGCATGCCGCTGACCGGCGCGCGCCGGGCCGAGATCATCGCCATGGTCGAGAAGGCCGCCGCCACCCGTCCCTGCCGCTGAGAGCCTTCGCCATGGCGCACACGGACGACGTACTCATTCCCCTGGCCGAGCTGCAGGCGCTGTGCGTGCGCGTGCTCGAAGGGCTGGGCCTGACACCGCCGCACGCCCAGGCCATGGCCCGCGTGATCGCGGCGGGGCAGCGCGACGCCTGCGCGTCGCACGGCGTCTATCGCCTGCTGAGCTGCGCCCACACCGTGCGCGCCAGCCAGGGCCGCGTGCGGCTGGATGCCGAGCCCGTGGTGCACGCCACGGGCGGGCCGGTGGTGCGGGTGGACGCAGGCTTCGGCTTCTCGCCGCTGGCGTTCGAGCGCGGGCTGCCGCACCTCGTTGCGGCGGCGCGCACGCACGGGCTGGCGGCGCTGGCGGTGAACCACTGCTTCCATTTCTCGGCCCTGTGGCCCGAGGTGGAGGCCGTCACCGAGCACGGCCTAGCCGCGCTGGCGCTCACGCCCAGCCATGCCTGGGTGGCGCCGGCGGGCGGGCGCGCGCCGGTGTTCGGCACCAACCCCATCGCCTTCGGCTGGCCGCGCCCGGGGCGCGAGCCCTTCGTGTTCGACTTCGCCACCAGCGCCATCGCACGCGGCGACCTGGAGCTGCACCGCCGCGCCGCCACGCCGCTGCCCGAGGGCGCGGGCGTGGACGCGCAGGGCAACCCCAGCACCGACCCGGTGGCCGTCGCCCAGGGGGCCATGCTGGCCTTTGGCGGCCACAAGGGCTCGGCCCTGTCGGCCATGGTGGAGCTGATGGCGGGCGCGCTCATCGGCGACTGGACGAGCCGCGAGTCGCTGGACTTCGACGCAGGCGCGGGTGCCACGCCCTGCCATGGCGAGCTGGTGCTGGCCTTCGACCTGGCGCGCCTGTCGGGCGGCGACCCCGCCCCGCACCAGGCGCGGGCCGAGACGATGTTCGACGCCATCACCAGCCAGGGCGCGCGCCTGCCCTCGCAGCGCCGCTACGCCGCCCGCGAACGCAGCCTGCGCGAAGGCGTGCGCGTGCCGCGCGCGCTGTTCGACGAGATTTCCGCATTGGCCTGAAGGATCCCTTATGTCCTCCGTCCCCTCCCTCCCCGTTCGCTGCGTGCTGGCCGCGTCGCGCGCCGTGCTGCGCGCGGAGCGCTATGCGCTGTCCGGCCTGATGCTGCTGCTGGTCCTGCTGGTGCTGCTCAACGTCGTCACCCGGTATTCGGGCGTGCCCATCTACTGGATCGACGAGGCGTCGGTCTATGCCGTGGTGTGGCTGACCTTCATCGGCGCGTCCCTCATGACGCGGCTGCGCCTGGACTTCTCGGTGGGCATGCTGACTGAAAAGCTCAGCCCGCGCGGCGTGCGCATCGCTCGGGCGATCGCCACCGGGGGCGTGCTGGCCTTCGGCCTGTCGATGCTCGCCATGTGCTGGCTGTGGCTGGACCCGGTGGGCCTGGCGCGCCACGGCTTCGACGCGAAGGAATTCGCCGCCGAGACCTTCAACTTCCTCTATACCGAGCGCACGCAGACGCTGGAGTGGCCCGTGTGGGCGCTGCAGATGGTGCTGCCCCTGTTCGCGCTCAACATGACGCTGCACGCCACGGCCAACCTGCTCGAAGACCTGTCGCTGGCCCCGCGTGCGCGCTTCCCCGAATTCCCCGTCGCCAGCCCGGAAATGGTGAACTGACATGCTCACATCCATCTTCTTCGTCGTCGTGATGATGGTGGGCGTGCCCATCGGCATCTGCCTGTGCCTCGCGGGCCTGGCCTACATCTTCGCCAACGGCAACACGGTGCTGCTGCAGTCCTTCCCCACGCAAATGTTCGGCGGGGTGGACAGCTACGGGCTGATCGCCATCCCGCTCTTCATCCTGATCGGCGAGATCATGAACAGCGGCGGCATCACGCGGCGGCTGGTGGAGCTGGCGATGGCCTTCATCGGCTCCGTCAAGGGCGGGCTGGCCTACGTCAACATCCTTGCCAACGGCTTCGTCTCATCCATCATCGGCTCGGCCACCGCGCAGGTGGCAGTGATGGCGCAGACCATGGTGCCCGAGATGGAGAAGCAGGGCTACGACAAGACCTTCGCCGCAGGCCTCACGGTCTATGGCGGCATGCTGGGCTCCATCATCCCGCCCTCGGTCATGTTCGTGGTCTACAGCGTGCTGGCGCAGGTCTCGGTGGGCGACATGCTGATGGCGGGCATCATCCCCGGCATCCTGCTCACGCTGCTGTTCTTCGTGGTCATCGCCTGCATGGGCATGATCTACAACTACCCGCGCAGCGAACGCCGCACGCTGCGCGAGCGGGCCGCCATCGTGCTGCGCGCCAGCCCCACGCTGTCGATCCCCGTGGTCGTGGTCGGCTCCATCGCGGGCGGGCTCGCCAACCCCACCGAGGCCGCCGCCGTGGGCGCGCTGGCCGCCGCGCTGGTGGGCCGCTACGTCACGCGCGAATTCCACTGGCGCATGCTGCCGGACATCCTGCTGCGCTCGGCCATCTACGCGGCCATCGTGCTCTTCCTGGTGGCCGCCGCCGCCGTGTTCTCGTGGCTGCTGATCTACGGAAAGATGCCGCAGATGGTGGCCGCCTGGCTGCAGACGCTGACCGACAGTCCGGTCATGTTCCTGCTGCTCGCCAACGTGATCCTGCTCATCATCGGCACCGTCATCGACGGCATTCCGGGCCTCATCATGACCGTGCCCATCCTGCTGCCGGTGGCCGTGGGCGTGTACGGCATCGACCCCATCCACTTCGGCGTGGTGGTGGTCATCAACCTCGTGCTGGGGCTGATGTCGCCGCCCGTGGGCCTGTGCTTCTTCGTCGCGGCGGCGGTCACCGGGGCCAAGCCCGGAAAGATGTTCGTCGTCACCTTGCCGTTCTTCATCATCAGTTGCGTCGCGCTGGTGCTGCTGTCGCTGTTCCCTGCGCTCTCCACCAGCCTCGTCAAGTAGCCGTCCCCCCTCCCGTTTCCACCACCCACCTCACCAGGAGCTTGCCACCATGTCCATGCTGTCCCGCCGCCGTTTCGTCCAATCGCTGGGTGCCGCCAGTGCCGCCGCCAGCCCGATCGCGCTGCCCACCTTCGTGCGCGCGCAGTCGGCGCGTGAATTCCGCCTGGGGCTCATCACCCCGGCGGGCCATTCGTGGAACCGCGCCGCGCTGGCCTTTGGCGAGGAATTGAAGAAGGCAACCAACGGCCGCCTGTCCGTCACCGTATTCCACTCGGGCCAGCTCGGCAACGAGTCGGCCATGATGCAGCAGCTCCAGTCGGGCGCGCTCGACATGGGCTGGATCCAGGCGGCCGAGCTGGGCTCTCGCGTGAGCTCGGTCGCGGCCATCAACGCGCCGTACCTGGTGCGCTCCACGCCCGCCGTCGCCAAGCTGGTGCGCACGCCCGCCGCCCTCAAGCTGCTGGACGTGCTGCCCCGCGAGACGGGCACCATCGGCCTGGGCTGGGGCATCACCGGCATGCGCGTGGTGTTCGCCACGCGCGACATCAACAGCCCGGCGGACTTGAAGGGCATGAAGCTGCGCATCAACCCCACGCCCGTGTACCGCGACTTCTACCAGCTGCTGGGCGCCGCGCCCACGCCCATCCCCACGCCCGCCGTGTTCGACGCCATGACCAACGGCCAGGTGGACGGGCTGGAGGCGGACATCGAGTTCTCGTGGAACCAGCGCTTCGACAAGGTCGCCAAGAGCCTGCTGCCCATGAACGCCCTGTTCATGCCCTTCGCGCCGCTGGTCTCGGGCCGCATCTGGCAGACGCTGGACGCCAAGGACAAAGACCTGGTGCGCGGCCTCGTCGAGAAGGCGCTCACGGCGCAGATCAACGACATCGTGACCACCGAGGCGGACCTCATCGGCAAGTTCAAGCAGACCGGCATCGCCTACAAGAACGACAGCGGCTACGACCCCAAGCCCACCATCGAAGCCTTCGACAAGATGTGGCTGCCCAAGGCCCCGCAGATCGCCGAGCTGCGCAAAGCGGGCGCAACGCTATAAGAAGAAAGTCCCCTTGCCGGGAGCATGCGCGCGGCGCTGCGCGATAATCCCGCCCGTGAAGCCCGCCAGACCGCCGCTGGTGCAATCTGGGAAACCAGGCACTGGAGGAACGTCCGGACTGCACAGGGCAGCGTAGCAGCTAACGGCTGTCCACCGTGAGGTGAGGATCAGAGCAACAGAGACGAGTCAGACCGTCTTCCACCGGGGTGTTCTATGGGGTGCCAGCGCGAGCTGGCAACGGCTGGCGCAAGCCAGACGCACAAGGCGCAAGCCTTGTGCCCCATAGCCGCCCAGGACGCGAAGCGGCCTGGGTGAAACGGGCAATCTCTACGCGCAGCAACACCAAGTAGGCACACGTTGACGGGGCCCCCGGAGTGTGCGGGTAGGTGGCATCGAGCCGGGTGGGCGACCCCCGGCCCAGAGTAATGGCGGTCACGCTGCGGGCAACCGCAGTGCACAGAATCCGGCTTATCGGCGGGCTTCACACTTTTCAAGCAAAAAATGGCTCCAGCGCTTATCCAGTAAGCGCTGGCAGCTATTCATTCAGGAGCAATGCGGCGCGTGCCCCTGCTCCAGTTCCCTGGCGCGGCGGACGGTCTCCGGGTGGCTGCTCAGCAGCGACCAGACGGGATGCGCCTCGGCCTCCTTGCGGGCCTGGCCCTTGCTGCGCGGCGCCGGCGCGCTGGCCGTGGAGGCGGCGGCCTCCGCGGCCTGGGGCGTGCCCTGCGCCGTCTTTTTCTTCTTCTGGGCGTCCTCTTTTTCTTCCTCTTCGTCGTGCGCGATGGCCAGCAGCAGCCGGCCCATGGGCGCCGTCGGCAGGGCGGCGTGGCGCATGAGGGCGATGGCGTAGCAGTCGGCCTCGCGCTCGTGGCTGCGGCTGTAGGCCAGGCCCGTGAGCACCGAGGCGCCGGTGGAGACGATGCCCGACACGTCGCCCAGCGCCAGGCCCAGGCCCACGTTGAGCACGCCTTGCTCCACCACCATGCGCGTGGTGTGGCGGTGCACCACGTGGCCGATCTCGTGCGCCAGCACGCCCACCAGGGCATCGTCGGGCAGGCCCTTGTCGGCGGCGGCCTTGACGATGCCGTCGGTCATCACGATCTTGCCGCCGGGCAGCGCGAAGGCATTGGCGCCCATGCCGGAGCGGAACTCCAGCGACAGGGGTGGGCGGTAGCTGGGGTAGCGGTGCGGGGCGGCGGGCGTCTGCTGTGCCAGGGCGTCGAAGCGGGCCTTGAGCTGCGCCTGCCGCGCGGGGGGCAGCTTGCTGGGCTTCAGGGTGCCGTCGTCCATCTGCTGGAGCACGTTCTCGGCCACGCTGGTCTCCCAGCCGATGGGCACGAAGCGCGTGAGCTGCGTGGCCGCCCAGGGCGTGCCGTAGCGGTAGAACAGCGTCAGGCCGATGGCGGCGGCCACCGTCACGCCCAGCAGCACGGGCCAGCGCGTCTGCATGCGCTGGGCCAGGCCGGGGCGCTCGCCCGCGGCGGCCAGCGCGGCGCGCCAGTCGGCCACGGCGTCGATCTCCACGCTGCCGTGGTCGCGCAGGTCCACCACCACGCGGGGCGGCGGGCGGTTTTCATTCCAGGCCTCGGGCCAGCCCACCTGCTTCCAGGCGAAGACGGTGGGCCCGGCGCCCGGCTGCGACACCGGGTGCAGCACCAGCGACGGCCCCTGGGGCGTGGGCTGCAGGGCCACCATCACGGGCCGGGCCTTGCTGCTCAGCCCATCGAACCAGCGCCCCTGGAGCAGCATGGCCTCAGCCAATCAGATCGAGGCCGGCGGCATCCGCCAGCGCGTCGCCCAGGCCGCCCTGCTGGTGGCGCACCATGGCGCCGGCCACCTGGTCCACGCCGCCCTTGACGTGCAGGGTCACGGATTCGAGCTTCATGCGGTATTCGCTGACGCGTGCGAACGGCCGGTACAGGCCGAGCGTGAGCAGGGTGAACAGCATGTTCTTGAGGCGCAGCCCCACGTAGCGGCCGCTGCGCAGGTGGCACTTGAAGCGCGCCACGTGGCTCAGGCCGGTGTTGTTCCACAGCAGCTGGAACATGCGCGCCTCGCGGTAGGCGCGGGCCGGCGCCGACGCCAGGAACAGCAGGAACATCCCGCCGATGATGGCCACGAAGATCACCACGAACATCCAGAAGCCGAGCCGGTCGCTGCTGGCGGCGAGCAGCGCGATGGAGCTGCCCGCGAGGATGCTGATCGAGGCGATGACGCCCAGCACGCACAGGATGAATACGGCCACCGTGGCCAGCCACACCTTCACGAAGTCCATGTACACCGGCTTCCAGCGGCCGCGCTCGGCGCCCACCTGGGCGCGCAGCACCAGCAGGCTCTTGTAGTTGTATTCGAGGCGGATGAAGCACAGCACCGTGAGCACCAGGCCCAGCGCCAGCAGGCCGCCCATGGCGGGGGTGAAGCTGGGCAGGGCCCGCTTGGCGCCTTCTTCCTCGGCGGCCTCCAGCGCCTGCGCGAGGTCGGGCGAGAGCATCTGCATGCCGAAGAACACGCAGAACCACACCAGCGCCAGCGCGAACACCGGCCAGCTGGCGATGTAGACCTCCTTCCAGCTCGCGGTGAACTGCAGGCGCAGGCCGCGCCAGCGCGTGGCGCCCAGGCGAAAGCGCATGGCGCTGGCCCAGATGTAGGGCGCCAGCAGCGCGCCCGAGAGCAGGAACAGGCCCACGGCCGTGTCCTGCCCGGTGTTGACGGCCAGCTGGTAGGCGATGGTGATCAGCATCAGCAGCACGAAGCCCATCACCATCTTGCGCTGCTGCGCGGTGAATTCGAGCGGGCTGCCGGCCACCAGCGTGTGGCCGTAGAAATACTGCGCGGTGCGGCGCCGGGCCCAGGGCGTGTAGATGCCCAGGGTGACGATGGACAGCAGCACGTTGACGATCCACACGCGGAAATACTCGCCGCCGCTGCCGGTGAATTCGAGCGGGTGGGCGTCGATGTTCAGCGGCATGAAGGTCGACATCGGGCCGCCTGCGCCGGCGGATGGTTGTTGTTGGCTCATGAACTCCCTCCTAAGAACCTGTTCAATGCCTTTTTGGAGTCGCGCAAGCGCCCTTTCGGGATGGGATGCAAGGCGCGGTGCGCCGCCCATAGCCCGGCTATGGGCAAGCGCCGCAACGCCGCAGACCGCCCGAAAAGGCACTTGCCCGAAGGGTTGGAGTGAAATCGGGCGATTGGACGCCCCGGCTGCTTGCATGGGCATGAGCCCATGCGGCGCATCCGAAGCATCCACTCATCCCGATTCCACTCCAACGCGATCTCCAAAAAGGCATTGAACAGGTTCTGCGCCGCGCAGTGTAGCAGCGCGCCGAAACAGATGGATTTGAACCAAATCGGCCTCTAGCGCTTGATGGATAAGCGCTGGCAGCTATCTTTTTTGATGCGGCGGGTCAGAATTTTTCCCACGGCTGCAGGTAGCGCCACTGGCCCTCGGGCACCTTGGCCAGCGGCACGCGGCCGATGCGGATGCGCTTGAGCGACACCACCGCCAGGCCCACGGCCTCGCACATCGCCGGCACCTGCCCGGGGCGGATGCCCTTGAGCGCGAAGCGCAGCCGGGTCTCGTTCTGCCAGCTCACCTTGATGGGCGGCAGCGGCCGGCCGTTGAACGACAGGCCATGGCACAGGCGCTGCAGGCCGCCCGGGGCGATGGCGCCCTTCACCTCCACGATGCATTCCTGCTCCAGCACCTCGATGTCCTCGGCCAGCTTGCGCGCGATGCGCCGGTCCTGCGTGTAGACCACCAGGCCGCTGGCCTCGGTGGGCAGCGGCGTGAAGCATTCGAGCTGGCGGAAGTGGCGCTGCAGCACGCGGATGCCCGAGGCGTCCCCGGGCAGGTGCGATGCGGTGCCCAGCAGCGTGGCGGCCTGCGGCGCGCCCTGGCTGCGGCTGCCCTGGGCGCCGCCGTCGGTGGCGCCCAGGCCCGCCTCGAAGCCCGGCGGCTTGTGCAGCAGCAGCGTGACGGGCGTGAGCGCCAGCAAGCTGGCGTCGGGCGCCACGGCCACGCCCTGGTCGGGGTGCACGCGGGCGCCGGGCGCTTCCACGACGCGGCCGTCCACGCTGACGAAGCCGCCCTCGATGAACTGCTCCGCCGTGCTGCGCGAGCAGCCCAGTTGTTCTGCCACGCGCTTGGCCAGGCGGATGTGCTCAGTCATTGCCGGGCTTCAGGGCGCGGATGCGTTCGACGTGGGCGAGCAGCGAGCGCTGCGCCACGGGCCACATGCGCTCGGGCACGTCGTCGTAGGCCAGCCGCACCCAGTCCTCCATGCCGCCCTGCGGCAGGGCCTGCATGGCGGCCAGCACCTTGGCCTCGCGCGCGAGGCGATGGGCCTTCAGGCGCGCGATGGCTTCGCGGGCACCATGCACCGGGCCTCCCAGCGCGTAGCCGTGCGCGGGCAGGATGAACTCCACGCCGTGCTCGGCGCACACGGCGTCCAGCCGGTCCAGCGAATCCAGGTAGTCGGCCATGTTGCCGTCGGGCGGGTCCACGACCGTGGTGCTGCCGTTCAGGATGTGGTCGCCGCTGAACAGCAGCGCGTCCTCCACCAGCAGCAGGCACAGGTGGTTGGCCGCGTGGCCCGGCGTGTGGATGACCTGCAGGGTATGGGTGATTTCGCCCTCTGGCGCTTGTCCCACCAGCGTCAGCAGCTCATCATTTTGTAGCGCGCGGTCGGGCGTGAAGCGGCTGGCGACGCGCGCCGTGGGCGCGGAGGGCAGGCCCAGCACGGGCGGCGCCACGCGGCCGGCCTGCACGCACAGCGCCTGGAGCGGCGCGGCGCCGGGCGAGTGGTCGGGGTGCGAGTGCGTGCACACGATCATGCGGATGTCGCCGCCCGCGGCGCGCCAGAGCTTGTCCAGGTGCTCGGCGTCGGCCGGACCGGGGTCGATGGCGACGTAGCCCGTGGCCGGGTCGCCCACCAGGTAGCTGTTGGTGCCGGGGCCGGTCATCACGCCGGGGTTGGGCGCCGTGAGGCGCTGCACGTTGCGCAGCAGCGGCACGGGGCGCTCGGTCTGCCAGTCCAGCGGGTGCACGATCTGCCCGTCGGGGCAGACCAGGGCCAGTTCGCCGAAGGGCATCTCGTCCTCCATGTAGCGCGACTCCTTGCCCGCCAGCAGGCCCGCGCGCGGGCAGCTTACCCACAGCGGCTTCTCGTGCGCCACGGCGTCGAGCACGGCCTGGGCGCTGGCGAACTTCGCCAGCCGCTGCAGCGTGCGGATGGTGGGGAAGATCATGAAGAACTGCCCCGCCTCGTGCCGCGCCAGCGCGTCCGCCGGGCGCACCCACACGGGCTCGAACTGCTCGGCCTCGTCGGCCACGGGCTCCTGGCCCTCGGGCATGCGGGCCACGAGGAAGGGCACCTCGAAGCGGCGCGCCAGGTCGCGGTCGGCCGTCCAGTGGGCCAGCAGGTACACGCTGTCGGCCGCCAGCCGCAGGCCGCGCGCCGTGCACTGCGCCACGAAGGGCTGGTGGCGGTCGATGGCGGCGATGTCCGCCGCATCCGCCATGGCACCTTTGCGAGGGCCATCGGCGTGGCGCGCGAGCAGGATGCCCAGTTCCTCGAAGCTCTCGCGGATGGCGGCGATGGCCTGCGTGAGGTGCAGGTCGCTCTGCGCGGGGCGGCGGTCGGCGGCGGCGTGCGACTGCGCGTCCAGCGCGTCGATGCCGCCGCCCGGGAACACGTAGGCGCCGGGCGCGAAGCTGGCCTGGGCCGAGCGGCGCGTCATCAGGACTTCGAGGCCCCCGCCGCCATCGGGGGCATCCCGCAGCAGCAGCACGGTGGCGGCGGGGCGGGTGGCTACGGGTTCGCGGTGGGGGTGCAGTTGTTGGGTGGGGCGGGGCATCGGGTCATTATCGGCCGATCCCTCAGTCCCAGGCGGGGGCCAGGCCGTCGGGGTTGACCAGCCGCTCGCCGCGGTCCAGCGCGGCGATGCGTGCCATGTCGTCCGCCGTCAGGCGCAGCGCGGGCGCCTGCAGGTTGCTCGCCAGGTTCTCGCGCCGGGTCGACGACGGGATCACCGCGTAGCCCTGCTGCAGGGCCCAGGCCAGCGCCACCTGCGCGGGCGTGGCGCCGTGGGCCTGGGCGATGGCGGCCAGCACCGGGTCGCCCAGCACCTTGCCGTAGGCCAGCGTCATGTACGAGGTGGTGTGAATGCCCTGGGCGCACGCGAAGTCCGCCACCGTGCGGTTCTGCAGGTAGGGGTGCAGCTCGATCTGGTGCGTGGCGATCCGGTCCGCGCCCACGGCCGCGATGGCCTCGCGCAGCAGGGCGGTGTTGAAGTTGGACACGCCGATCCGCCGCGTGAGGCCCTGCGCCTGCGCCTCGGCCAGCGCGCCCATGAATTCGGCCACGGGCACCGCGCCGCCGGGCGAGGGCCAGTGGATCAGCGTGAGGTCCACCGCATCGGTGCGCAGTCTGGAGAGGCTGTCCTTCAGGCTGGCGGCGAGCTTGGCCGCGGGCAGGTTCTCGGTCCAGACCTTGGTGGTGACGAACAGCTCGCGGCGCGGCACGCCGCTGTCGGCGATGGCCTGGCCGACCTCGGCCTCGTTGCCGTAGATCTGCGCGGTGTCGATGGCGCGGTAGCCCAGGTCGAGCGCGTTGCGCACGGAATCGATGACGACCTGGCCCTGGAGGCGGAACGTGCCCAGGCCGAATGCAGGGATGGGGGAAGTGTTGGAGGACATGGTGGCCTTTCAGTGGAGGAAGGAGGAAAAAGAGAAATCCGGTTCAGTGGCCCGCGGGCACCGGCCCCGCGCCGCGCACGGGGATGCCGCCGCGCCGGTCCAGCACGCCGCTGCAGTGCGTGAGCGCCAGCGCCGCCAGCACCACGAGCGCGCCGATCCACGGCGTATGCATCAGGCCCAGGTGCGTCACGATCAGGCCGCCGGCCCAGGCCGCGCCGGCGATGCCCAGGTTGAAGGCGGCGATGTTCAGGCCCGAGGCCACGTCCACAGCCTGCGGCGCGACGCGCCCGGCCTGCTGGACCACATAGACCTGCAGCCCCGGCACGTTGCCGAAGGCCACGGCGCCCCACAGCAGTACGGTGCCCACGGCCAGCCAGGGGTGGGGCGCGGTGAACTGCAGCAGCAGCAACACGGCCGCCAGCAGCGCGAAGATGATGCGCAGCGCCGGGATGGGCCCCCGCCGGTCGGCCAGCCGCCCGCCCCAGAGGTTGCCCGCGGCCACCGAGACGCCGTACACCAGCATCACCCAGCCCACGGCGCCCGCGCTGAAGCCCGCTACGTCGGTGAGGATGGGCGCGAGGAAGGTGAACGGGATGAACGTGCCGCCGTAGCCAATGGCCGTGGTGGCGTACACCAGCAGCAGGCGCGGCTCGGCCAGCACCCGCGCCTGCGTCCGCAGCGAGGCCGGCGGCGTATGCGCGATGCCGCGCGGGATGAACGCCGCGCTGCCCGCGAAGGCCGCCACGCCCAGCGCGGCCACGGCCAGGAAGGTGGCGCGCCAGCCAAAGTGCTGGCCGATGAAGGTGCCCAGCGGCACGCCCGTGACCAGCGCCACCGTGAGGCCGGTGAACATGATGGCGATGGCGCTCGCGGCCTTCTCGCGCGGCACCAGGCCCGTGGCGATAGTCGAGCCGATGGAGAAGAACACGCCGTGCGCCAGCCCGGTGAGGACGCGCGCGGCCACCAGCGTGCCGTAGCCGGGCGCCTGCCAGGCCAGCAGGTTGCCGGCGGTGAACAGCGCCATCAGCGACAGCAGCAGCGCCTTGCGCGGCACCTTGCCGGTGAGGGCCGTGAGCACGGGCGCGCCCACGGCGACGCCCAGGGCGTACAGGCTGACCAGCAGGCCCGCCGAGGGCAGGCCGATGGCGAGATCCGCCGCCACGGTGGGCAGCAGGCCGACGATCACGAACTCCGTCGTGCCGATGGCGAAAGCGCTGAGCGTCAGCGCGAGCAGGGCAATGGGCATGGAAAACACTCCTTTGGCGATGGGCCGGAGTGTGGGCGTTCAAGCCTTGCAGAAAAATACCGTTACGCTCCATTCATTATTGAATCGGAGTCAACAATAAAGGGACGCCATGAAGACCACGCTGGAAGAACTGCAGGCCTTTGCCGCCGTGGTGGACGGCGGCTCCATCACCGCCGCCGCCGACCACCTGGGCCAGACCGTCTCGGGCATCAGCCGGGCGCTCGCGCGGCTGGAGAAGAAGCTCGACACCACGCTGCTGCGCCGCACCACCCGGCGCACCGAGCTGACGGAGGAGGGCCACGCCTTCCTGCTGCGCACGCGCGCCATCCTCGCCTCCATCGAGGACGCCGAGGAGCACATGGCCGCGCGCCGCCGCCAGCCCGCGGGCCGCCTGCGCGTGAACGCCGCCACGCCCTTCATGCTGCACGCCGTGGTGCCGCTGGTGCCGGCGTTCCGCAGCGCCTATCCGCAGATCGCGCTGGAGCTGGACACGGACGAGCTCAACATCGACCTGCTGGAGCGCCGCACCGACGTGGCCATCCGCATCGGCCACCTGCGCGACTCCACGCTGCACGCGCGGCCGCTGTGCACCAGCCGCATCCGCGTGCTGGCCAGCCCCGCCTACCTGCGCGCCCAGGGGCGGCCCCGCACGGTGCAGGATCTGGCGCGGCACACGCTGCTGGGCTTCACCCAGCCCGAGTCGCTCAACCGCTGGCCGCTGCGCGGCGCGCACGGGGACGAGTGGCCGGTCGCGCCCGCCATCACCGCGTCCAGCGGCGAGACGCTGCGCCAGCTCGCGCTGCAGGGCGTGGGCATCGTCTGCCTGTCGGACTTCATGACCGCCGCCGACCGCGAGCGCGGCGACCTGGTGCAGGTGCTGGCCAGGGACACGGCGGACGTGCGCCAGCCCGTCAACGCCGTGTACTACCGCAACACGCAGCTGGCGGCGCGCATCGCGTGCTTCCTGGACTTCCTGCAGCAGCGCCTGGGCTGAGGCAGGGAGGCTTGCTTGCTCAGCCCCGCGCGGGGATGTTCAGGCCCTTGGCGACGGCCGGCCGTGCCACGAAGGCGTCCAGCACGCGCTGCACCCCCTTGAACTGGCCGAACTCCACCAGCTCGCCCGCGCCGTAGAAGCCCACGAGGTTGCGCACCCAGGGCAGGATGGCGATGTCGGCGATGGTGTACGCATCGCCCATCACCCAGCGACGGCCCGCCAAGCGCTGGTCCAGCACCTTGAGCAGGCGCTTGGACTCGGCCACGTAGCGGTCGCGCGGGCGCTTGTCCTCGTAGTCCTTGCCCGCGAACTTGTGGAAGAAGCCGAGCTGGCCGAACATGGGGCCCAGGCCGCCCATCTGCCACATCACCCACTGCAGCGTCTCGTAGCGGCCGGCGGTGTCCTGCGGCAGCAGCCGGCCCGTCTTGCCGGCCAGGTACACCAGGATGGCGCCGGACTCGAACAGCGCCAGCGGCTTCCCGTCGGGCCCGTTCGGGTCCAGGATGGCCGGGATCTTGTTGTTGGGGTTGAGCGAGAGGAACTCGGGCGAGAGCTGGTCGTTGGTCTCGAAGCTCACCAAGTGCGGCTCGTAGGGCAGGCCCAGTTCCTCCAGCGCGATGGACACCTTCACGCCGTTGGGCGTGGGCAGGGAGTAGAGCTGGATGCGGTCGGGGTGGCGCGCGGGCCACTTGCGGGTGATGGGAAAGGTGCTGAGATCGGCCATGGAAATCCTTGTCCTCAGGGAAAAAGCGCAAGCCTAATCCGAAGGCGGACCCCGTGCAGGCTGTGGATAATCCGGACCATGAAGATTCGCTTCACCAAGATGCAGGGCGCGGGCAACGACTTCGTCGTGCTCGACGAAACCCAGGGCAGCCTGGGGCTCTCCGCCGCCCAGTACCGCTTCCTGGCCGACCGCCATTTCGGCGTGGGCGCGGACCAGATCCTCACGGTGCGGCCTTCCCCGGGGGAGGGCATCGACTTCGAATACGTGATCCACAACGCCGACGGCGGCGAGGTGCAGCAGTGCGGCAATGGCGCGCGCTGCTTCGCGCGCTTCGTGCGCGACAAGGGCCTCACGGGCAAGGACACCCTGCGCGTGCAGACGAAGAGCGGCGTCATCGCCCCGCGCCTCACGCCCGACGGCCGCGTCACCGTGGACATGGGCCGCCCCGAGTTCGATCCCGCCAAGGTGCCGTTCGATGCCGCCGGCCTCGTGCCCGTGCCGCAGGGTTCGGGGCAAAAATGGCCTCTGGCGCTTGATGGAAAAGCGCAGGCAGCTCCTGTTTTGGTAGCGGTGGCGTCCATGGGCAACCCGCACGCGGTACAGCTGGTTCAGGATGTGGACGCCGCCCCCGTGGCGCGGACCGGCCCGCTCATCGAGAGCCACGCGCGCTTTCCCGAGCGCGTGAACGCGGGCTACCTGCAGATCGTGGACCGCGGCCACGTGCGCCTGCGCGTGTTCGAGCGCGGCGTGGGCGAGACGCTGGCCTGCGGCACCGGCGCCTGCGCGGCCGTGGCCTCGGGCATCCGCCTGGGCCTGCTCGATTCCACGGTAGAGGTCGAGACCCGGGGCGGGCGCCTCACCATTGCCTGGAGCGGCCAGGCGGCCGATTCCGTTTTCATGACCGGCCCCGCCACCACCGTGTTCGAAGGCCAGATCGACATCCCCGAAGCCCTATGACCTCCTCCTCTTCCATTCCACCGATCACCGAAGACGACATCGCCGAGTTCCTGACTAACACGCCGGGCTTCTTCGAGCGCCACGCCGAGGTGCTGGCCAGCGTGCAGATCACCAGCCCCCACGGCGCGCGCGCCGTGAGCCTGCAGGAGCGCCAGGCCGAGATGCTGCGCGAGAAGATCAAGGGCCTGGAGCAGCGCATCATGGAGATGGTGCGCAACAGCACCGAGAACGCCGCCATCGCCCACAAGGTGCACCAGTGGACGAGCGCGCTGCTGCAGGTCAAGGACCCGTTCGACCTGCCCCAGGCCGTGGTGGACGGCGTGCGCACCCTGTTCGACGTGCCGTTGGCCGCCGTGCGCGTGTGGGACGTGGCCGGCCCCTACATCGACGCCGACTTCACCCAGGGCGCGAGCGACGATGCGCGAGCTTTCGCCTCGTCGCTCACCATGCCCTTTTGCGGCCCCAACCTGGGCTTCGAGCCCGCGGGTTGGCTGGCGCAGCAGGTGGAAGGCGAGGGCGGCGAGCCCGCCCAGTCGCTGGCCCTGCTGCCGCTGCGCGCGGGCGCTATCGACAGCGCTACGCCGGCCTTCGGCCTGCTGGTGCTGGGCTCGCCCGACCCGCTGCGCTTCGACGCCACCATGGGCACCGACTTCCTGGCCCGCATGGCAGAACTTGCAAGCGCAGCCTTGCTGCGCTTGCAATGAAACACCCCCCTGAGCGGCTGCGCCGCTTCCCCCCGCTCTCGCAGCGCAGCGCGCTGCGGGCAGGGGGACGACGCCAGCGCTGCGGGGCGGCCCTTGCGCGGCGTCCGCTGGCCTGGGCTGCGCCAGTTGCATGCGCTATGCGCTGGTTCTAAGGCTGCAGCGCAATGGCTGAAGCGCCCGCCGACCCGCACGTGCAGGGCTACCTCACGCACGTGCGCGTCGAAAAGCGCCTGGCCGAGCGCACCCTTACGCTCTACACGCTGGACCTGGAAAAGCTCGCGCAGCTGGCGGCGGGCATCGGCGTGCCGCTGCTGCAGCTGCAGACCGCGCACATCCGCCGCTTCGTGGCGCAGATGCACAGTGCGGGCCGCAGCGGGCGCGGCATCGCGCTCATTCTCTCGGGCTGGCGCGGCTTCTTCACCTGGGCGGGGCGCCAGGGCCTGATCCCGCACAACCCGGTGCAGGACGTGCGCGCGCCCAAGGCGCCCAAGCCCCTGCCCAAGGCCCTGCCCGTGGACGACGCGGTGCGCCTGGCCGAGTTCGACAACACCGGTGCCGACCCCTGGCTGGAGGCGCGCGACGCCGCCATGGTCGAGCTGCTGTACGGCTGCGGCCTGCGCGTGGGCGAGCTGGCAGGGCTGGACGCCGTCCCGGACGCCGACACGCAGCGCCTGGGCCGGGGCTGGGTGGACCTGCAGGCGGGCGAGGCCCATGTATTCGGCAAGGGCAGCAAGCGCCGCAGCGTGCCCGTGGGCCGCGCCGCCGCCGGGGCGCTGCAGGCCTGGCTGGCCGTGCGCGCCACGCCCTTCGGCGGCGAAGGCGCGGCGCGGCTCGACACCGCGCTGTTCGTGGGCCAGCGCGGCGCGCGGCTCACGCCGCAGTCGATCTGGCTGCGCCTGCGCCAGCGCAGCCAGCAGGCCGGGCTGACCACGCCGGTGCACCCGCACATGCTGCGCCACTCGTTCGCCAGCCACCTGCTGCAAAGCAGCGGCGACCTGCGCGCCGTGCAGGAGCTGCTGGGCCACGCCAACATCACCACCACCCAGGTCTATACGCGCCTGGACTTTCAGCACCTGGCCAAGGTCTACGACGCGGCGCACCCGCGTGCGCGGCGCGACAAATCCGGCAAGTAGGCCGCAGGACTGCGGCATGCACCAAGGCGGTGCCCTCGCCGCGGCCTGCTATTTGCTATGTGCAAGGCAGACCACGGACCCGAGGGGATGCAATGGAGCTGCTGCTGAAGTACGAAGGCCACTATCTGCCGCCCGCCTGGGAGCGGCTGGGCGCGTCCCGCGTGGCGCCCAAGGTCTGGCATTTCGTGAACATTCCCCCGGATGGGCTGGACGGCCTGCTGTCCCTGCTGGAGCAGTCCACCGACCCGCAAATCCTGGCGAGCACGCTGGCCGTGCCGCTGTACAACCCGGACGCGAACGCCACGGTGTTCCTCAGCTCCTCCACCTTCCTGCTGGAGGCGGCCGTGCCGTTCAACGCCCTGCTGGCCAGCCTGCGCTACCCCTGGATGCTGCAGGGTCTGGAGGAGCGGCTGGAGATCCACTTCCAGCCCATCGTGGACATCGCCAACAACGGCCAGGTGTTCGCGCACGAGGCCCTGTGCCGCCTGCGGGCGCCGGACCTGCGGGTGCTCTCGGGCGAGGAGGCCTTCAGCCTCGCGCGGCGCCTGGGCCGCCAGGATGAGCTGGACCTGCAGGCCCAGCACTGCGCCCTGGACCTCAAGGCCCGGCTCATCGCCCCGGGCGTGCCGCTGTTCCTCAACGTGATGCCTTCCACGCTGCTGCACGAGGACTGGCTCTCGCAGTTGGTGGGCTGGACGCGCGAGCGCGGACTGGACCGGCGCGACCTGGTGATCGAGGTGGTGGAGAGCGAGCGCGTGGACGCCGCCCGGCTGGCTGAGCGCTGCGACGCCCTGCGCGCCCAGGGCCTGCGCATCGCGCTCGACGACATGGGCGCGGGCTTCAACAGCATCTCGACCCTGGCCATGGTGCGCGCGGATTTCATCAAGATCGACCGCACCCTGGTGCACGAGGCCCAGGGCAGCCGCGTGCGCTCCGTGCTGCTCGAAGCCATCGTCTCCATGGCCGACCGGCTGGGCGCCACCGTGATCGCCGAGGGGCTGGAGCGCCCCGAGGACCTGGCCTTCTGCCAGGGGCTGGGCATCCGCCTGGCGCAGGGCTACCTGTTCGCGCGGCCCGCGCCCGAGCCGCTGTGGCCGGCCGTGGCGCTGCCCGAGACCGACGATGCCTGGCGCGTGCAGCGCAACGAGCGCTTCAAGATCACCGACGTGATCGACCCCGGCGTGGCGTTCGAGATCGACACGCCCATCGACGAGGTGCGCGGCTACTTCCGCAACACGCCGGCCCTGCCCTGGGCCGTGGTGACCGACGGCAACCGGCCCATCGGCTCCGTGCCGCGCGGCCGCGCGCTCTCGCGCGGCATGCGCTCGCTGGCGGCGGCCTGCGAGCCGCTGCGGCGCATCCTGCCGCACGACATCTCACTGGCGGTGCTGGCGCGCTCGCTCTACCTGGACCGCGGCGGCGCGGACCACTGGACCGTGGTGGGCGAGGAGGGCGAGTTCCTGGGCGTGGTGGAGCCGATGATGCTGCTGGCGCACATCCTCTCGCGCCAGGAGCACGGCGCCAGCGTGCACCCGCTGTCGCAGCTGCCCACGGGGCCGTCGCTGCGCCAGGCCATCGAGATGCGCATCGGCCGCCGCCACGGCCAGCTCAACCTGGTCTACATCGACCTGGACCACTTCAAGTCCTTCAACGACCGCTACGGCTTCATCCGGGGCGACGCCATGATCCGCACGCTGGCCGAGATCCTGCGCCACGTGTTCGTGAGCCGCGCCGACCGGCTGCTGGGCCACATCGGCGGCGATGACTTCATCCTGCTGCTGGACCGCGAGGAGCCCCTGCTGCTGGAGCAGCTGCAGCGCGTGATCGCGCAGTTCACTGCGCTGGCCAGCCACCTGTACGATCCGGCCGACGTGGCGCGCGGCTACTTCACCACCGAGGACGGCAGCCGGCACCCCATCGCCAGCATCTCCGTGGCCTGCGTCAACGGCAGCACCGGGCAGCTCACCGACAGCACCGCCGCCGCCGAGCGCGCGGCCTACCTCAAGAAGGTGGGCAAGGCCCAGTGGGGCAGCGTGGTGGTGGTGGAGGCCGAGCCGCCCGCCATCCACCTGCAGGAGGTGAACCCCCAGGCGCGCGAGTGGGAGGAGCACGCCCTGGCCATGCTCTACCACCTGCTGGGCCAGCCCCGCAGCCGCGACCCGCATGCGCTGGACCACGTGTTCAAGGCCTACCCGTTCTTCGAGATGCTGTTCGAGCTGGACGGCGAGGGCCGCCAGCGCTATCCCAACTGGATCAACCCGGTGATGTACGGCCGCATCCGCGCGGGCGGGGCGGGCACGGAGCGCGCGCAGCAGCCCTATTTCGCGGAGGTGCAGCGCAGCGGCCGCCCCTACGTGTCGGCGATCTACCTGTCGTCGGCCTCGGAGGACTTCTGCCTGACCATTGCCGTGCCCGTGCATGGGGACGACGGGCAGTTCGCCGGCGTGCTGGTGGGCGATTTGAATTTGGCGTCCATGGCGTCGCTGGTGGACCGGCGCGAGGAGGCGTGAGGCCCTGACAATGCAGGCATGAAAACCCTGCGCCTCAAACCCGGCAAAGAGCGATCGCTCCTGCGCCGCCATCCCTGGATCTTCGACTCGGCCATCGCCAAGGGCGGCGGCGACAGCGGCGAGACCGTGCGCGTGGAGTCGCACGAAGGCCGGTTCCTGGCCTGGGCCGCGTACAGCCCCAGCTCGCGCATCCGCGCGCGGGTGTGGAGCTTCGACGAGGCGCAGCGCATTGATGCTCCGTTTTTCATAGCTGCTTGCGCCCGATCCATCATCGCCAGGGCCCGTTTTGATGTGCAAAGCGACGGCGTGCGGCTGGTGCACGGCGAGTCCGACGGCCTCCCGGGCCTGATCGTGGACTGCTACGGCGACACGCTGGTGGCCCAGTTCACCAGCGCCGGTACCGAGCGCTGGAAGGGCGTGCTCGCCGACGCCCTGCTGCGCGAGACGGGCCTGGCCAGGCTCTACGAGCGCTCGGACGCCAGCGTGCGCGCACTCGAAGGCCTGGAGCCTGCCACGGGCTGGCTGCGTGGCGAGGGCGAGATGGAACTGACGATCCGCGAGCACGCCTGGCGCCTCACGCTCAACATCGCCGAGGGCCACAAGACCGGCTTCTACCTCGACCAGCGCGACAGCCGCCAGCGCTTCGCCCAGTACGCGCGGCGCCTGGGCCTGCAGCGCGTGCTCAACTGCTATTGCTACACCGGCGGCTTCACGGTGGCGGCGCTGGCGGGCGGGGCGGAGCACGTGACCTCCATCGACTCCTCCGGCCCCGCGCTGGAGCGCGCGCGCTCGCACGTGGCGATCAACGGGTTCGACCCGAACCGCGCCAGCTTCATGGACGCGGACGTGAACGCCTCGCTGCGCCAGTTCCTGCAGGAAGGCCGGCGCTTCGACGCCATCGTGCTCGACCCGCCCAAGTTCGCCCCCACAGCCGCCCACGCGGAACGCGCGGCGCGCGCCTACAAGGACATCAACCGCCTAGCGCTGCAGCTGTTGGAGCCGGGCGGGGTGCTGTTCACCTTCTCGTGCTCGGGCGGCATCAGCGCGGACCTGTTCCACAAGATCGTGGCCTCCGCCGGGGCGGACGCGGGCGTGGACGGCTACATCCTGGAGCGCCTGGGCGGGGCGCCGGACCACCCGATGACGCTGGAGTTTCCGGAAGGCGAGTACCTCAAGGGGCTGGTGGTGATGCGCAAATCATGATGTTTTTGGCCTCCAGCGCTTATCTGGCAAGCGCGAGCAGCTATTAAAGGCGTAGTAACCGCAGCGCTGCAGTGCTGCCCCCACACCGCTAAACTCTTGCGCCTTGCACATCCACAAGGCGCTGCTTCACCATGTCCCTCATCCCCGTCACCATCCTCACCGGCTTCCTGGGCTCGGGCAAGACGACCCTGCTCAAGCGCCTGCTCACCGAGGCCCATGGCCAGAAGATCGCCGTGATCGAGAACGAATTCGGCGAGGAGAACATCGACAACGACATCCTGGTCACCGAGTCCAAGGAGCAGATCGTGCAGATGAGCAACGGCTGCATCTGCTGCACCATCCGCGAGGACCTGCGCGAGACGCTGCAGCTGCTGGCCGCCAAGCGCCGCAAGAACCTGCTGGAGTTCGACCGCATCGTGATCGAGACCACCGGCGTGGCCGACCCCGGCCCGGTGGCGCAGACCTTCTTCATGGATGAGGAGATCGCCGAGACGTATCTCATCGACTCCATCATCACCCTGGTGGACGCCAAGCACGCGCCCCAGCAGCTCAACGACCGACAGGAGGCGCGCCGCCAGGTGGGCTTCGCGGACCAGATCTTCCTGTCCAAGACGGACCTGGTCTCCAAGGACGAGACCGAGGCGCTGATCCACCGTCTGAAGCACATGAACCCGCGCGCGCCCATCAAGGCGGTGCATTTCGGCGAAGTGCCGCTCAAGGAAGTGCTGGACCTGCGCGGCTTCAACCTCAACGCCAAGCTCGACATCGACCCGGACTTCCTCAAGGAGGAGGACGGGCACGGCCATGACCACCATCACCACCACGATCATGACCACGCGCACGGCGAGCACTGCAGCCACCCGTCGCACCAGCACGGCCATGAACACGGCCACCACCATCACCACGACGACGATGTGAAGAGCTTCGTCTACCGCTCCGAGCGCCCGTTCGACCCGGCCAAGCTCGAGGACTTCCTGGGGGCGATTGTCAACATTTATGGACCGCGCATGCTGCGCTACAAGGGCGTGCTTAATATGAAGGGCACCGATCGCAAGGTGATCTTCCAGGGCGTGCACCAGCTCATGGGCAGCGACCTCGGCCCCCAGTGGGCCGAAGGCGAGCCCCGCACCAGCAAGATGGTGTTCATCGGCATCGACCTGCCCAAGGACATCTTCCTGCAGGGGCTGGAGCAGAGCCTGGCCTGAAGCCGTGCCCCCGGTTTGTGTTGTATCTGCAACGAAACCGTTTACGTCAGCCCAGGTCGATACAATCGCGCCCCGGTAAAACCCCGGAAGGCTTGCCACCCGCCCCGTCCTGCCAAGACAGCCGGGGCCCGCCCGTACAGCGAGGAGACCAGGAAGTGAAAGCCGACACCAGCAAAACCAAGGGGACCGCCAAGGCAGCCGCCCCTGCAGCGGCCAAGCGCGCCGCAGCCCCCAAGGCTGCGGCAACCAAGGCCCCTGCCAAGGCGGCCGCGGCGCCCAAAGCGGCTGCAGCGGCACCCAAGGCCGCGGCCCCCGCGCCGGCCCCTGCGGCGCCGGCCGCTTCGCCGGTACCCGTGCGCACAACCCGGCCTTCTTCCCGATTGGCCCAATTGACCGTACCATCCATGGCACAGACGGTGGCCTCGACCGCTGCCAAAGCCAGTTATCACCACACCATGCCCACGACCGTTCAAGCGCAGCCCACCTTCACCGCTGCCAAAAAAGACCCCAAGCTGGCGAACAACTGGAAGACCAAGTCCGCCGACGAGCTGACCGACGCCGAAGTCATGGCCATGCCCGACGGCGAGTACATGAACGACAAGCAGATGGCGTTCTTCCGCCGCAAGCTCGTGCAGCTCAAGCAGGACATCCACAACAGCGCCGGCGAGACCACCGAGCACCTGCGCGAGGACACCGTCGTCGTGCCCGACCCGGCCGACCGCGCCACCATCGAGGAAGAGCACGCGCTGGAGTTGCGCACCCGCGACCGCGAGCGCAAGCTGCTCAAGAAGATCGAGCAGTCCATCGCGCGCATCGACGCGGGCGACTACGGCTACTGCGACGAGACCGGCGAGCCCATCGGCGTGGGCCGCCTGATCGCCCGCCCCACCGCCACGCTGTCGCTGGAAGCGCAACAACGCCGCGAACTCAAGCAGAAGATGTTCGGTGATTGATCCGGCCGCCAGGCCCGATCGCTTGCCCACTCCCTCTCGCTGAACCCCGTGCCATGAGCAAGGAAGAAACCACCCCCGGCGGCCTGCTATCGAAGGTGGTTCGGTTCGTGAAGAATCCGACCGTGAACTGGCAGGAGCTGGATTCGCTGCAGGACGACCGCGAGAGCCAGTACAGCAAGCAGATGCTCAAGGAGATGATCGAGCGCAAGCGCCGCAACGACTTCGTGCGGCGCCGCGAGTTCGACCAGCTGCGCAAGCTGCGCCAGCGCGAGGTGCTGCAGGGGCACCGCACCGAGGACCCCACCGCCCGGCCCTCGTTCTTCCAGAGCAGCATGGCCTCGCCCGACGAGCGCGCCGTCACGCTCAAGAAGATCGACGAGATCGAAGCGCAGATGTCGCAGCAGTGGTGGAAGAGCAAGCAGGGCGCCGACGCGCCCACCCAGCCCGGCGTGATGCCCGGGCCGGATTCCGAAGCGCCCGACTCCGCGCACTCTCGGGCCTATGCGCCCACGGCGCCCGGCAGTCTGCCCGCGCCGCTGGAAAGCCAGGCCTCCGCCCCCGCCGCGCAACCGCTGTTCGCCGACGACAGCATGGCCATCGGCCGGTTCGGCGGCACGGATGCGAACCTGGCCGAGGTGCCAGGCCTCGGCGAGCAGCAGGCATCCTTCCACCCTGCGGCGGCGACCACTGCGGCCACGCCAGTGCCCGCACCCGAACCGGAGGAATTCGTGCACGAACCCGATCTAGAAGAAGCCGCCATCCGGTTTGCCAACGGCGACCACGCCGGGGCGGAGGCCGGCCTGATGGACGTGCTGGCCCAGCACCAGCAGGACGACCCCGAGCAGCAGCTCGAAATCTGGATGACGCTGTTCGACCTGTACCGCGCCACCGGCCAGCACGACCGTTTCGACACGCTGGCCATCGACTTCGCGGCCCAGTTCAGCCGCTCGGCGCCGCTGTGGTTCTCGATGCCCGAACAGCTGGGCATGGCATCGGCCGCCGAGCCGGAGGCCCCCGCCGCCCCCGGGCGCCGCGACTTCAGCTGGAACGCGCCGGGCACGGTGGCGGTGTCGTCCGTGGCGGCGCTGCAGGCCTCGCTGGCGCGCGCGGCCTCGCCCTGGACGCTGTCGTGGGCGCGCCTGAACGGCATCGACGAAGCCGCCGTGCCGCTGCTGGCCGACCAGTTCACCGCCTGGGCCGAGCGCGACGGCCAGATCGTGTTCTCCGGCGTGGAAAAGCTCAACGCCCTGCTGGAGGCCAAGACCCAGTCCGGCGACCGCGCCAACAGCCCCGAATGGTGGCGCCTGCGCATGGCGGCGCTGCGGCTCATGGGCAAGCCCGACGAGTTCGAGCTGGTGGCCCTGGACTACTGCGTGACCTACGAAGTCTCGCCGCCCTCCTGGGTGTCGCCGCGCTGCGGCTACTCCGACAACGAGGGCGTGACCTCCGGCGCGGCGCCGCTGGCGGCCGACAGCGACTTCCTGCCCTCCGACCTGGGTGACGCCTCGGCGCCCGCGCCGCTGGACGCCGGCCCCACGGCCCAGCTCAGCGGCCACATCGAGGGCGACGCCGAGCCGCTGCTGCAGCCCTTCCAGGCGTTCCTCAAGCCCGGCGTGCCGCTCACGATCGCCTGCGACAAGCTCATCCGCGTGGACTTCGCCGCCGCGGGCTCGGTGCTCAACTGGGCGGCCGAGCAGCAGGGCCAGGGCCACGACGTGCGGTTCCAGAACCTGCACCGGCTGGTGGCGATCTTCTTCAACGTGATCGGCATCAACGAGCATGCCTGGGTCATCCCCAGAAAGAACTGACCGCGCTTGCAAACCCGCTGTGCGCCCCCATATGCTGCGGCTATGGAAAAACACAGCGAATCCCCGGTGTTCCACGGCACCACCATCCTGAGCGTGCGCCGCGACACCCCTGCGGGCGTGCAGGTCGCCATCGGCGGCGACGGCCAGGTCACCCTGGGCAACATCGTGGTCAAGGGCAGTGCGCGCAAGGTGCGCAAGCTCTACCACGGCAAGGTGCTCGCGGGCTTCGCGGGGGCCACGGCCGATGCGTTCACGCTGTTCGAGCGCTTCGAGGCCAAGCTCGAAAAGCACCAGGGCCACCTCACGCGCGCTGCCATCGAGCTGACCAAGGACTGGCGCACCGACCGCGTGCTGCGCCGCCTGGAGGCCATGCTGGCCGTGGCCGACCACACGGCCTCGCTCATCATCACCGGCAATGGCGACGTGCTGGAGCCCGAGCAGGGCATCGTGGCCATCGGTTCGGGCGGCGCGTACGCGCACTCCGCCGCCAAGGCGCTGCTGGTGAACACCGACCTCACGGCCGAGGAAATCGTCAAGAAATCCCTCGAGATCGCGGGTGAGCTGTGCATCTACACCAACATGCACCACACCATCGAAACGCTTTGAATTTGATAGCTGCCAGTGCTTGCTGCATAAGCGCTGGAGGCCAATTTGACCCATATTTCTGCCATGTCCTCCATGACCCCCCAGGAGATCGTCTCCGAACTCGACAACCACATCGTGGGCCAGGGCAGCGCCAAGCGCGCCGTCGCCATCGCGCTGCGCAACCGCTGGCGCCGCCAGCAGGTGGAGGGCAGCCTGCGCCAGGAGATCACGCCCAAGAACATCCTCATGATCGGCCCCACGGGCGTGGGCAAGACCGAGATCGCGCGCCGCCTGGCCAAGCTGGCCGACGCGCCCTTCATCAAGGTCGAGGCCACCAAGTTCACCGAGGTGGGCTACGTGGGCAAGGACGTCGATTCCATCATCCGCGACCTGGCCGAGATGGCCGTCAAGCAGACGCGCGAGTCCGAGATGAAGAAAGTGCGCACCCGCGCCGAGGACGCTGCCGAGGACCGCATCCTGGACGTGCTGGTGGGCAGTTCCGCCGCCGACAGCGCCACGCGCCAAGTGTTCCGCAAGAAGCTGCGCGAGGGCCAGCTCGACGACAAGGAGATCGAGATCGACGTGGCCGACGCCCGTCCGCAGCTCGAAATCATGGGCCCGCAGGGCATGGAGGAAATGGCCGAGCAGCTGCGCGGCATGTTCAGCCAGATCGGGCAGGACAAGCGCAAGACGCGCAAGCTGCGGATCGCCGAGGCCCTGAAGCTGATCACCGATGAGGAGGCGGGCAAGCTCGTCAACGAGGAAGAGATCAAGACCCGCGCCGTGGCGAACGCCGAGCAGAACGGCATCGTCTTCGTCGACGAGATCGACAAGGTCGCCGCGCGCCAGGAGGCCAGCGGCGCCGACGTGTCGCGCCAGGGCGTGCAGCGCGACCTGCTGCCGCTGGTGGAGGGCACGACGGTGTCCACCAAGTACGGCATGATCAAGACGGACCACATCCTGTTCATCGCCTCCGGCGCGTTTCACCTGTCCAAGCCCAGCGACCTGATCCCCGAGCTGCAGGGGCGCTTCCCGATCCGCGTGGAGCTGGAGTCGCTGTCGGTGCAGGACTTCGAGGCCATCCTCACGCAGACGCACGCCTCGCTCGTCAAGCAGTACCAGGCGCTGCTGGCCACCGAGGGCGTCACGCTGGAATTCGCGCCCGAGGGCATCACGCGCCTGGCGCACATCGCCTACGAGGTGAACGAGCGCACCGAGAACATCGGCGCCCGCCGCCTGTCCACCGTGATGGAGCGGCTGCTGGACGAGGTGAGCTTTGACGCGGTGCGCTTGTCGGGCCAGACGGTCACGGTGGATGCCGCCTACGTCGACAGCCGCCTGCAGACCTTGAGCCAGGACGAAGACCTGTCGCGCTATATACTTTAACTCGACGCCTGCGCCCGCACGTCGAACGCGCCGCCGGTCTGCACCTTGTCGCGCACCGTCACGCTGCCCTTGCCGATGTGCGGGAACACGATCTCGGCAAAGCGCCAGGCTTCTTCCAGGTGCGGGTAGCCGGAGAGCACGAAGGTGCTCACACCCAGGTCGGCGTATTCCTGCAGGCGTGCGGCAATCGTCGGGCCGTCGCCCACCAGCGCCGTGCCCGCCCCGCCGCGCACCAGGCCCACGCCGGCCCAGAGGTTGGGCGCGATCTCCAGCCTGTCGCGCCGTCCGCCGTGCAGCGCGGCCATGCGTTTTTGCCCCACGGAATCCATGCGTGCGAAGTTCTGCTGCGAGCGGGCGATGTCCTCGTCGCTCAGCTTGCTGATGAGCCGGTCGGCCTCGGCCCAGGCTTCGCCGGTCGTCTCGCGCGCGATGACGTGCAGGCGCACGCCGAAGCGGATGGGGTGCTGGTCGAGGTCGCGGCCCTGCCGGATGGCGCGTGCCTTCACGTCGGCGATCTTCTCGGCCACGCCCGCGGGCGGCTCGCCCCAGGTGAGGTAGGCATCGACGTGTCGCGCCGCCAGTTCGTGCGCGGCCTCGGACGAACCGCCGAAATACAGCGGCGGATACGGCCTTTGCACGGACTGGTAGAAGTTCTGGCCGTTGACGACCTTGAAATATTGGCCCTCGTGGTTCAGGCGCTCGCCTTGCAGCAGGCGCCGCCAGACGCTCAGGTACTCATCGGCGTAGGCATAGCGTTCGTCGTGCGCGAGGAACACGCCCTCGGCCGCCAGCTCGGTCGAATCGCCGCCGGGCACCACGTTGAGCAGCAGCCGCCCGCGCAGCGCCTGGTCGAGCGTGGCCGCCTGCCGCGCCGATGCCACCGGCTGGCCCAGCGACGTGCGCAGCGCCACCAGCAGCTTGATGCGCTGCGTGACGGGAATGAGGCTGGCCGCCACCACCCACGGGTCGAGGCAGGAGCTGCCCGTGGGGATGAGCAGGCCGTCATAGCCCAGGTTTTCGCTGGTGACCGCGATGCTGCGCAGGTAGTCGATGTCGGGCGCGCGCCCGAAGTCGGACTTGCCCAGGTAGCGCGTATCGCCCGAGGTGGGCAGGAACCAGAAAACGTCGAAGCTCATGGTGGATTGCTATTGATTAAGTAGCTGTTGGCGCTTGACTGGAAAGCGCTGGAGGCTATTTTCGTTCATCAGTTATTCATTGCGCTGCGCGCCAACCCCAGCCTATAAAACCGGCGCGGCCCAAGGCCAGCAGACGCCGTGGAACTGGCTTTGCCAGGCCACCGGCGGCGTCCCCCTGCCCGCATTGCGTAGCAATGCGAGAGCGGGGGGAAGCGACGAAGTCGCTCAGGGGGGTGCTCCCTCATCTTTCCCGTAGCCAACGCACCAGGCGGTCGCCCGCGAACTGCACCAGCGACACCAGCGCGATCAGCACGATGATGACGATCACCATCACCTGCGTGTCGAAGCGCTGGTAGCCGTAGCGGATGGCCAGGTCGCCCAGCCCGCCCGCGCCCACGGCGCCGGCCATGGCCGAGGCGCCGATCAGCGTCACCAGCATGATGGTGAAGCCGCCGACGATGCCGGGCAGCGCCTCGGGCAGCAGTACGTGGCGCACGATGTGCCACTTGCGGCAGCCCATGGCCTGCGCGGCCTCGATCAGGCCCGGCTCGATCTCGCGCAGGCTCACCTCGGCAATGCGGGCGAAGAACGGCGTGGCGCTGATGGTCAGCGGCACGATGGCGGCCCACACGCCGATGGTGGTGCCCGTCACCAGCCGCGTGAACGGAATCAGCGCCACCAGCAGCACGATGAAGGGTGTGGCGCGAAAGCTGTTGATGACGCTGCCCGCCACGCGGTGGATGCGCGGCGATGCGAGAAAGCCGCCCGGCGCCGTGGTGATGAGCAGCACCGCCAGCGGGATGCCCGCCAGAAAGGCGATGCTGGCCGACACGCCGACCATGGCGAGTGTGTCGAACAGGGCCTGCGTGTAGCGCTCGAAGGGGATGCTCAATTCAAAGGACATGGCCAAGCTCCTCGATGGCGTGCGCAATGGCCTGCGGGCCTTGGCTCAAAGGGGCGAAGTCGGGCAGCGCTGCGCTGCTGGGCACGGCCAGCAGCAGGCGGCCGTGCGCGTGGCCCTGGATGCGATCCACCCCGCCGTGCACCAGCCGCACGGGCACGGCCAGCGCCTGCGCGATGCGGGCGAAGTCCGGCTCCAGCCCGCCTTCGCCGGTGTAGTTCAGGCGCAGGATGCGCGAGCCGCCCGATGCCGGCGGCGTGGCTTGCAGGCTGCCTTGCAGGTCGTCCGGCAGGCCGTGCTGCAATGGCGCCAGCAGGGCGCGGGTGGCGTCGTGCCGGGGCGCGCCGAACACCTTCCAGACTTCGCCCAGCTCGGCGATGCGGCCCTGCTCCAGCACCAGCACCGTGTCGGCGATCTCGCGGATCACGCTCATCTCGTGCGTGATGAGGATGATGGTGATGCCGAGCGTGCGGTTGATCTCGCGCAGCAGCTGCAGGATGGTCTGCGTGGTCTCGGGGTCGAGCGCCGAGGTGGCCTCGTCGCACAGCAGGATCTCGGGCCGCGTGGCCAGCGCCCGCGCAATGCCCACGCGCTGCTTCTGCCCGCCCGAGAGCCGGTGCGGGCGCACGTGCTGCTTGTCCTGTAGGCCCACCAGCGCCAGCAGCTCCGTCACCCGCTGGTCGATTTCGGCGCGTTCCACGCCCGCCACCTGCAGGGGCAGCGCCACGTTGTCATAGACCGTCTTGGCCGACAGCAGGTTGAAGTGCTGGAAGATCATGCCGATGCGCCGGCGCAGCGCGACCAGGTCGTCGTCGCTCAGCCCGGCAATGTCCACGTCGTCCACGAACACGCGGCCCGACGTGGGCTGCTCCAGCCGGTTCACGGTGCGCAGCAGGCTGGACTTGCCTGCGCCGCTGCGCCCGATGATGCCGAAGATGCTGCCGGCGGGGACGTGGAGGCTGATGTCCGCGAGCGCGGCCACCGGCCCCGTGGCGGCGTGGTAGATCTTGCCGACGCTGTCAAAGCGCACCGAACCAGCGGCAGCCTGGGGCGGCAGCGCGGTAGCGGGTGCCGGGTCGGCCGGCTTCTGCGCTACCGGTACCGCGGCGGCAAGCACATCGCCCACCGGCACGCGCGATAGGGCGGTCAACGCTTCCATGGCAGGGTGTAGAGCTTGGGGTCGTTGTTGAACTGCCCCGCGATGGCGTCGCGCACCTTGGACGAGTTCTGGTAGAGCTGCACGAACTTGGTGATCCTCGCGTCCTTGGCCTTGTCGCTACGCGCCACGAAACCCATGGCGTAGAAGGTGTCGTCGATGCCCGAGTACAGCAGCGCCTGACTGGCCTGCTCCGGCTTGCCCGCGTTCTTGAAATAGCTGGGCCAGACGATGGACAAGTCCAGGTCGTCCAGCGAGCGGATGAGCTGCGGGCCGGGGATCTCGAAGAATTGCAGCTTCTTGGCGTTCTCGGTCACATCGTTCAGGGTCTGGCCGACGGCATTGCCGTTCTTGAGCTTGATGAGTCCCGCCTTTTGCAACAGCAGCAGGCCCCGGCCCTGGTTCACCGGGTCGTTGGGAATGCCGACCTTGGCACCTTGCGGCACCTGGTCCAGGCTCTTGACCTTGTTGGAATAGATGCCGATGTTTTGCAGCAGCCCCAGGCTCACGAACTCCAGCTTGTAGCCGCGCTCCTTGATGGCGTTGTTCAGGAACGCCTGGTGCTGAAAGAAGTTGAGGTCGATGTCGCCGTTGTTCACTGCCTCGTTGGGCAGCGTCCAGTCGGAGAACTCGACGATCTGGAGGTTGAGGCCCGCCGCCTTGGCCTCGGGCACCAGGGCTTCGAGCGCGGCAGACGTGCCGCCGCCGGTCGAGCCGATCTTGATCGTGTCCTGCGCCTGCGCGGCGGTGGCGAGCAGCAGCGCGCCCAGCCAGGCCAGACCCTTGTTCCACAGTTTGGTTTGCATGGTGTGTTCCCTTTGGCTGTTCACTGCGTCCAGGCCAGCACGTAGAGGCGGTCGTCGTTGCTGAAGGACTTGCGGATCTGGTCCTTCACGGCCTTGGAGTTGTGGAAGACCTTGACGAACTTCTGGACCACGGGGTCCTGGGTGCGGTTCGCCTTGGTGACGAACGAGACATTGAAGATCTTTTCGTCCACGCCCGAGTACACGAGGCCGCTGGACGCATCGAACGCCTTGGATGCCACGATGAAGTGCGGGTAGCCCTCGGCGATGTCCACGTCGCCCGTGATGCGCGCGAGCTGCGGGCCGGGCACCTCGACGAAGCTCAGCTTCTTGGGGTTCTCGACGATGTCGTTGATGGACCCCGTGAAGCCCACGCCGGGCTTGAGCTTGATGAGCCCCACCTTTTGCAGCAGCAAGAGGCCCCGGCCCTGGTTCACCGGGTCGTCGGCCACGGCGGCCTTGCCGCCCACGGGAATGTCTTCCACCTTCTTGTGCTTGAGCGAGTACAGGCCCAGGTTGGCCAGGATGCCGGGCGCGGCCACGGCAAGGTGGAAGTTGTTCTTCTTGTTCACGCCGTCCAGGAAGGGCTGGTGCTGGAAGAAGTTGACGTCGATGTCGCCCGACTCCAGGGCCACGTTGGGCGTGGTCCAGTCGGTGAACTCGATCACCTGCACGTCGATGCCCGCGGCCTTGGCCTCGGCAACGGCGGCATTGACGGAATCGCCGTACGCACCGGGTACGACGCCGATCTTGAGCTTGTCGGCGGCCTGGGCGGACAGCATGGCCAGTGCGGCCAGCGGAGCGATGATGAGATGGTGCAGTTTCATGACGAGGCTTTCGATAAGAAGCAGGGTTACAAGGAAAAAGGTTGTCGGATCAGGGCCTGAGCCAGGCCAGGGCATAGAACTTGTCGTTGTGGGCGTAGGACGCGCGGATGCGCTCGCGTACGGCGGGCGACTCCTGGTAGATCCTGATGAAGCGCGCCAGGCGCGGGTCGTTTGCGTTGTCCTCGCGGGCCACGAAGTGGATGGCCCAGCGCGCGTCGTTGGCGTCGGTGTAGAGCAGCCCATGCTTGTCGGCGATGTCCGCCTTGCCCGCGGCGACGTAGTGCGAGGTCACGCCCTGGGCCAGGTCCACGTCCTCCAGCGAGCGCACCAGTTGCGGGCCGGGGATTTCGACCAGTTGCAGCTTCTTCGGGTTGGCGACGACGTCGTCCAGCTTGCCCTTGTCGGCCACGCCGTCGCGCAGTTGGATGAGTCCGGCTTTCTGCAACAGCAGCAGGCCCCGGCCCTGGTTGGCCGGGTCGCTGGCGATGGCCACCTTGGCACCATCCTTCAGGTCGGCGAAGCGCGACACCTTCAGCGAGAACAGGCCCTGATTGGGCAGCAGGCCGGGGGCGACGACCTTGAACTTGTACTTGCCTTCCTTGACGGCGTTTTCCAGGAAGGGCAGGTGCTGGAAGTAGTTGGCGTCCAGGTCGCCGGCCTGCAGGGCGGTATTGGGGCCGGTCCACTCGGTGAACTCGACCACCTTGACCTCCAGGCCCTGCTTGCGCGCTTCCTGTGCGGCCGTCTCGATGGAGTCGGCAATGGCCCCCGGCGTCACGCCGATGCGCAGCGGCTGGCCCTGCGCGGCCGCGCCTGTGGCAAAGGCCAGGGCAAAGAGGGGGGACAGAAGGAAATGGCGCAGCTTCATACGGGCTCCAGGTCGGGTTGGATGGAAGAAACGGCGGCGGGCGAACGGAATGCCGCCGCCGCGTGGCGCGCGGGCAGCCGGTCGCCTTCGCCGAACAGGCGCTGGCGCAGCGTGCCTTCGGCATAGGCGGTCTTGTAGAGGCCGCGGTTCTGCAGTTCGGGGATGACCAGGTCGACGAAGTCCTCGTAGCTCTCGGGCACCACGGTGCGGCTGAGGTTGAAGCCGTCCACGCCCACTTCGTCCACCCAGGACTGCAGTTCATCGGCGACTTGCCGGGCGTCGCCCACGATGGCGGGGTAGCGCCCGCCCAGCTCGAACAGCCCCAGCAGCTCGCGCCGCGTCCAGCCCTGCTGCTGCGCGGTGCGGCTGGCCGATTCGATGGCGTTGGTGGCGGAGTAGTCCACCGGCTCGTCCAGGCCGTAGCGCGCGAAATCGACCCCGGTGCTGGCCGCGAAATGCGCCAGCCCGGCCTCGCGGCTGGCGTACCGGAGGTAGTCGGCGTACTTCTCCCGGGCCTCGGTGGTGGTGGCACCCGGCACCACCGCCGCGCCCACGAAGACCTTGATGTCGCCGGGCTGGCGGCCTGCCTGTACCAGTGCCTCGCGCAGCGCCTGCACCGTCCTGCGCCCGACCGCCTTGTTCGGCGGCGAGATGAACACGCATTCGGCATGGCGCGCGGCAAAGCGCTGGCCACGCCCGGAGCTGCCTGCCTGGAACAGCACCGGCGTGCGCTGCGGTGAGGGCTCGGCCAGGTGGTAGCCCTCCAGGTCGAAATACTGGCCGTGGTGGATGACCTTGCGCACGCGCGCCGGGTCTGCGAACACGCGCGCAGCCTTGTCGCGCCGGGCCGCGCCGTCTTCCCAGCTCCCTTCCCAGAGCTTGTAGAGCAGGTCGAGGTATTCGTCGGCGCGGTCGTAGCGCTCGTCGTGCGGCAGTTGCTGCGCCAGGCCCATGGCGCGGGCCGCGCTGTCGAGGTAGCCGGTGACGATGTTCCAGCCGATGCGCCCGTCCGTGAGATGGTCCAGCGTGGAAAAGCGCCGCGCCAGCTGATAGGGTTGCTCGTAGGTTAGGTTGACCGTTACGCCGAAACCCAGGTGCCGGGTGGCGGCGGCCATCGCGGCGACGAGGACGATGGGGTCGTTCACCGGGAGCTGGATGGACTCGCGCAGCGTCACGTCGACGTTGCCTTGGTACACGTCATAGGCACCCACGATGTCGGCGATGAACAGGCCGTCGAACAGCCCGCGCTCCAGCGTCTGCGCCAGATTCGTCCAGTAGGCCAGCGTGTTGTATTCGCCCGAGCGGTCGCGCGGATGCGCCCACAGCCCGTGGTTGATGTGGCCCACGCAGTTCATGTTGAATGCGTTGAGCAGGATGTGCTTCTTGCCTGCCGCCATCACAGGGCTCCGTGGCGCGGCGGAATGCGGCCGTTGAGGAAGAAGTTGCCGATGGCGTGGTACTTCCAGCGCACGGGGTCGTGCAGCGTGTGGGTGCGGGCGTTGCGCCAGAAGCGGTCCAGCCCCTGGCCGCCCAGTGCGGCCGCCGTGCCGCCCAGTTCGAACAGGCGCGTGCCCGCGTCGAGCGAGGCCGTGGTGGTCGCGGCGCGCGCCTCGGCCACGGCAATCGATGCCTCGGCCACGCTGCGCTCCGTGGGGTTGGCCTGGGCTGCATCGACGAAGCGGCCTGCGCGGCGCACCAGGGCTTCGGCGGCGCGGATGCGCACGGCGATTTCGCCGACCTGCTGGATCAGCAGCGGGTCCAGCGCGGCGCGCTCCACCCGGGCGTCGATCCAGGGGCGGGCATGTTCGCGCACGAAGGGCAGCGTGGCGGCGAAGGCCCCGCGCGCCTGTCCCAGGTCGATGGCGGCATGCAGGATCTGCGCGAACGGGCCGATGGTGGTGGGCCGCTCGAACGAGGCGAGGAACGGCACGACCCAGCCAGCCTCCACGCGCACGTCGTCGAACGTGACCGAGCCGCTGCCGGTCACGCGCTGGCCGAAGCCGTCCCAGTCGTCGGTGATGGTCACGCCGGAGGCGGCGCGCGGCACGAAGGCGAGATAGGTCACTTCGCGGCCCGATTCGTCGGCGGTCACGAGCGTGGGAATCCAGTGCGCGAACAGCGCGCCCGTGCAGTAGAACTTGCGGCCCTGCACGCGCCAGCCGTCGCCGTCGGGCACCAGGCGTGTGCGGCGCTTGAAGTCCTTGTGGCCAATCTCGGCCAGCGCGTTGCCAAAGCGCTCGCCTGCGAGCACACGGTCATAGAAGAAGCGCTTCTGGGCCTCGCTGCCGCCCACGCGCAGCACTTCGAGCGCGTAGTAGTGGTTTTGCGGGATCTGGCCCAGTGAGCCGTCGGCCTCGGAGACGATGGCGGTCACCTCGGCCAGCGTGCCTGCCGAGACGGCCGGGCCGCCGTGTTCGTGCGGCACGGTGATGGCCCACAGGCCGCTGGCGACGAAGGCGTCCAGCTCGCTCCAGGGCAGGATGCGCTCGCGGTCGCGCCGGGCTGCGCCGGGTGCGACTTCTGCCGCGAAGCGGCGCGCAACGGCCAGGGCCTCGGCGTCGTCGCGGATGCGGTGCGGGGTGTTCAAGAGGGTGTCGGGAACAGCGCTCATGGTCGTTGCATCAATTCCAGGAGTGGCGTGCGGGCAGCGCGCCGTTCAGGTGGTAGTTGCCGATCAGGTGCGCCTTCCAGCGCACGGGGTCGTGCAGCGTGTGCACGCGCGCGTTGCGCCAGTGGCGGTCCAGGTCGTGGGCCGCGCGCGTAGCGGCGGAGCCGGCCAGCTCGAACAGCTTCTCGCTGGCTTCCAGCGCGATCTGCGTGGTCAGCACCTTGGCTTCGGCCACGGCGACGGAGGCACGGGCGCTGTCCTCGGCGGTGACCGCGGGCTGGGCGGCCAGCGCGTCCAGCAGGCGGCCTGCCTCCAGCAGCACCTCGCGGGCGGCATGCAGCGGCACGTGCAGGCGGCCCACGTCGGCGATCAGGTGCGGGTCGTCCCAGGCGTTCTCCAGGCCCGAGTCCACCCAGGGCCGCGCACGCTCGCGCACGAAGCGGATGGCGTCGGCCACGGCTGCCTCGGCCAGCCCCAGGTCGACGGCGGCCTGGATGAGCTGCGAGTTGGGGCCATAGAGGCCGGGGCGGTCGGCGAGCTGCCAGATCGGCAGCACGTCCTGGGCGTCCACCGGCACCTCGTCGAACAGCACGGAGCCGCTGGCGGTGGTGCGCTGGCCGAACGCATCCCAGTCGTCCACCACCGTCAGCCCCGGTGCCTCGCGCGGCACCCAGGCCTGCACGGGGCGGCCCGCGTCGTCGATGGCGCGCACGGGGATGCGGTGGGCGAACAGCGCGCCCGTCGAATAGAAGCGCCGGCCGGTGATGCGCAACCCGCCCTGCGTGGCTCGGATGCGCGTGACGCCCTGCAGGATGGTGCCCGCGCCGTCGGCCTTGCGCTCCGGCCCGGCATTGCCCAGGCGCCGCCCGGCGAGCACCTCGCCGTAGAAGCGGCGCTTTTGTGCCTCGGTGCCGATCTCGCGCAGCACGCCCAGCAGGCCGAAGTGGTTCTGCGGGATCTGCCCGAGCGACCCATCCGCCGCGTTGATGATGGCGAACACCTCGGCCAGCGTGGCGTGGGACACTTGCGCGCCGCCGTATTCGCGCGGCACGGTGATGCCCCCCAGGCCACTGGCGGACCAGCGGTCGAGTTCATCCCAGGGCAGGGTGCGGTCGCGGTCGCGCGCGGCAGCGCCGGGCAAGACTTCGGCCGCAAACTGCCGGGCGGCGGCCAGCGCATCGGCGTCGCTGGCGATGCGCGCTGCCTGCGGGGGCGCGTGCGGGGTGGGCGGTGGCTGCTGCACGTCACCCGGTACGGCTTCCACCGTGAAATTACTGCTCATGCCAACGGTCCATTCGTGTGTTCCACCCGCCCGATGAAAGCGGCGGGGCATGGCTAGTTTGAGCAGTTCTGCGCGGCAGGCTTGGTGCAAATGCGAGTATGGATATGCGGAATTCGCAGTGGCTCTCTTGCGCCTGCCGGTTCTGTCTGGTGGTTGATCCAGCACTTTTACGTTATGCGCTAAGTGCTTGTTAGGTAATGATTTTTATCTTTCTGCGATCAGCGGATAGCCTCTAAGTCATTGATTTCATTGCAAAAGTTTGTTGCCCTCCCTGCGTGGAAAAGGCTTTTCCTGCTACAGTGCAAAAAAGTGCAATTTAGTGGTGAAAAGTGCCCTCACTGCCTCTGCGGGGGTGGAGAGGATTCCAACCAAGCTGGGAAGTCTGTCCGTGTTCCAAGGTGCCTCGTCGCTGAGTCTCGATGCGAAGGGTCGGCTGTCCGTGCCGACCCGGCACCGTGACGTGCTCGCGGCCACCGCTGCGGGCCAGCTCACGATCACCAAGCACCCGCACGGCTGCCTGATGGTCTTTCCCCGCCCCGAGTGGGAGAAGTTCCGCGAGCGCATCGCCCAACTGCCCATGTCCGCCCAGTGGTGGAAGCGCATCTTCCTGGGCAACGCCATGGACGTAGAGATGGACGCCACGGGCCGCGTGCTGGTCTCGCCCGAGCTGCGCCAGGCGGCCGGCATCACCAAGGACACCATGCTGTTGGGCATGGGCAACCATTTCGAGCTCTGGGACAAGGCCACCTACGACGAGCAGGAAGCCCAGGCCATGCAGGGCGAGATGCCGGACGTCTTCAAGGACTTCTCCTTCTGACCATGACGTCCATCCCCCTGCAACACACCACCGTCCTGCTCGAAGAAGCCGTGGACGCGCTGCTGGGCGCTGCCGGGCCCGAGCCTGCCGGCACCTGGGTGGACGGGACCTTCGGGCGCGGAGGGCATTCGCGCCGCATCCTGCTGCGGCTGGGGCGAGAGGGGCGCCTCGTGGCATTCGACAAGGACCCCGAAGCCATCGCCGAAGCAACGCGCATCACCGATGCGCGTTTTTCCATTCGGCACGAAGGTTTTCGCCACATCGCCGACCTGCCCGCGGGCAGCGCCTCGGGCGTGCTCATGGACCTGGGCGTGAGCTCGCCCCAGATCGACAGCCCCGGCCGGGGCTTCAGTTTCCGTTTCGACGGCCCGCTGGACATGCGCATGGATCCCACGCGCGGCCAGAGCGTGGCCGAGTGGCTGGCCGAGGCCGAAGTTCAGCAGATTGCGGAGGTGATACGTGACTACGGTGAAGAACGGTTTGCTGGCCCCATTGCAAAGGCGATTGTTGCTCGGCGCGAAGAACGGGGTCCTGTTGCAACCACCGCAGAACTGGCCGATCTCGTGGCTGGCGC
>Ga0222424_100240_pt1 | contig 46267 bp, 37 predicted proteins | sample 2B2ome_FD_182468 | JGI IMG/M metagenome (GOLD analysis project Ga0222424, IMG submission 182468) | Enriched microbial communities from leaf-cutter ant dump, University of Wisconsin, Madison, United States - 2B200A (version 2) | ecosystem: Environmental > Terrestrial > Nest > Insects nest > Nest... | reverse complement strand
GCTGCATGGGAGTGACGATGGCGACTATGCTGCCCTGGATCATGATGGTGGCGCGAAAAAGGTAAAAAAAGGATTGTAGCGGAAGGTCCGTGCCCGTGGGGCAACCGGGACCGCGGCGGAGTTCAAATTACCCCGGTGGCAGCGCCGGCCAGTCCTCCGGATCGTCGGCGCGGCACGCGCAGATGCGCTGGATCAGCGCCGGCCGCGGTACTTCGACCCGGCCCTGTTCGAACGCCAGCACGCGCAGCGGGACGGCGGCGCGCGCCAGCTCCAGCAGCTCGTCCGGACGCAGCAGGAAAGCCGGACTGGATGGTTTGCCGAAGCGCTCGTTGCCCTGCGCGAAGGTTTCGTAGATCAGCACGCCACCCGGCGCCAGGCTGGCCGCCAGCGCCGGCAGCAACGGCCGGTGCAGATAGTTGGTGACGACGATGCCGGCATAGCGACCCGGCTGCAACGGCCAGTCCGGACCGGGCGGCGTGCCGTCCTCCAGATCGAGTTGCTGCGTGCGGATGCCGGCAGCGGTCAACGATGCCAGCGCGGCGCCATCACGATCGACCGCCAGCACCGGGTGGCCGCGCGCCGCCAGCAGCCGCGCATGACGGCCACCGCCGCAGGCCAGATCCAGCACTTCGCCGTCCGGGATCGTCGCGGCGAAGCGCGCCACCCAGGGCGACGGCAGGCCGCTGCCGTGCGCCTCGGCCATCAACTGCTCAGGCCCATCGCTTCGCGCACGTCGCGCATGGTTTCCTGCGCCAGCTTGCGCGCATGGTCGCAACCGTCGGCGACGATCGCCCGCACCAACGACGGATCGTCGAGGTATTGCTGGGCGCGCTCGTGCATCGGTTCCTGCTCGCGGATGATGGCGTCGATCACCGGCTGCTTGCATTCGAGGCAGCCGATGCCGGCGCTGGTGCAGCCCTTCCAGACCCAGTCCTGGGTCGGCTTGTCGGAATACACCAGATGGAACTGCCAGACCGGGCATTTCTCCGGATTGCCGGGATCGCTGCGGCGCACGCGCGCCGGATCGGTCTGCATCGTGCGCACTTTCCTGGTGACCGATTCCTTGTCCTCGCGCAGCGCGATCGCGTTGCCATAGCTCTTGGACATTTTCTGGCCGTCCAGTCCGGGCAGGCGCGACGCCTCGGTCAGCAGCGCCTGCGGTTCGCTCAGGATCAGCTTGCGGCTACCCTCCAGATAACCGAACAGGCGCTCGCGGTCGATCATCGACAGGTTCTGGGCATCGTCCAGCATCGCCTTGGCCTGTTCCAGCGCGTCTTCCTTGCCCTGCTCCTGGTATTCGGTGCGCAACTCCAGGTACAGCTTGCCGCGCTTGCTGCCGAGCTTCTTGACGGCGTCGCGCGCCTTTTGCTCGAAATCCTTTTCGCGGCCGTACAGGTGGTTGAAGCGGCGCGCAATCTCGCGCGTCATTTCGATGTGCGGGATCTGGTCCTCGCCGACCGGCACGTGGCTGGCGCGATAGATCAGCACGTCGGCCGCCATCAGCAGCGGATAGCCGAGAAAACCGTAGGTGGTCAGGTCCTTGTGCGCCAGCTTTTCGATCTGGTCCTTGTAGGTCGGCACCCGCTCCAGCCAGCCGAGCGGCGTGCTCATCGACAGCAGCAGATGCAGTTCGGAATGCTCCAGCACGCGCGACTGCACGAACAGCGTCGCCTGCGACGGATCGACGCCGGCCGCCAGCCAGTCGATCAGCATGTCCCAGGTGCTGGCCTCGATCTGCTCCGGATCGTCATAGTTGGTGGTCAGCGCGTGCCAGTCGGCGACGAAGAACAGGCACGGCACTTCGGACTGCAGCTTGACCCAGTTCTTCAGGGCGCCATGATAGTGGCCAAGATGCAGCGCGCCGGTGGGGCGCATGCCGGAAACGACACGGTCTGGGTACATGATGAAAACTCAGCTGAGGAGAAATTTCAGGGGAAACACGAGGATCTGCAGCAGGCCGTTGGCGGCCGTCATCACCGGAATCATCCAGTATTGCAGCACCTTCAGGAATACCAGCGCCAGCACGATGAAGAAGCCGTACGGCTCCAGCCGCGCGAACTTGTAGGCGTACTGGTGCGGCAGGATGCTGGTCAGGATGCGGCCGCCATCCAGCGGCGGCACCGGGAACAGGTTGAAGGCGAAGATCACCAGATTGGTCAGCACGCCCGCGTGCGCCATGCGCAGGAAGAAATCCTCGCCGATGCCGAGCGCCAGCAACAGCAGCGCCAGCACCATCCACAAAAACGCCATCACCAGGTTGGCGGCCGGGCCGGCCAGCGCCACCCAGGCCATCTGCTTCTTCGGATTGCGCAGCCGGCCGAAATCGACCGGCACCGGCTTGGCATAGCCGAACAGGAAGGGACTGCCGGCGGCGAACAGCGCGATCGGGATCAGCAGCGTGCCGATCGGGTCGATGTGGCGCACCGGATTCAGGCTCATCCGCCCTTGCTGGTACGCGGTCGAGTCGCCGAAATACCTGGCCGCGTAGGCATGCGCCGCCTCGTGCAGCGTGATCGCGAACAGGATCGGCAGCGCGTAGACCGCAAAGGTCTGGATCATTTCATTCATGGCGGGAATTTTATCAGAGGGGTGGCCGGCGCCGACCGCCGGCGGCTCGCCGGGAGCCTCGCCGACACGTCGCGAGAAAATCGGAAAAAATCAGAAACAGGGGGAGTATAGGCAAAAATACCACATTTTCCGCAGACGGGGAGCGCGGCTTCAAAAATACAGCCGGCAGTATTGGAAAATGCAGGAATCCCGCAAGCCCCTACAGGCCGAAAATCGCCGGATCGCCGCGACCGCTACGGATCAGCAGCGGCTCGTCGCCGGTGAGATCGATCACGGTGGTCGGCAGCAGGCCGCAGGCGCCGCTGTCGATGATCAGGTCGATCTGCTTGCCGAGCCGTTCGCGCACCTCGTCCGGCTCGGTCAGCGCCTCGTCCTCGCCCGGCATCATCAGCGTGATGCCGATCAGCGGCTGCCCGAGTTCCTGCAGCAGCTCGTGGGCAACGCGATGCTGCGGCACGCGCAGGCCGATGGTCTTGCGCGACGGATGCGACAGCCGGCGCGGCACTTCCCTGGTCGCCTCCAGCAGGATCGTGTAGGTGCCCGGCATCGCCGCCTTCAGCATGCGGTACTGGCGATTGTCGATGCGCGCGTACTGCGCCACTTCGGACAGGTCGCGGCACAGCAGGCTCAGGTGATGCTTGTCATCGATGCCGCGAATCCGGCGCAGGCGCTCGACCGCCTCCTTGTTGTCGAGCTGGCAGGCCAGCGCGTAACAGGAATCGGTCGGCAGCGCGATCACGCCGCCGCCGTTGATGATCTGCGCCGCCTGCTTCAGCAGGCGCGGCTGCGGATTGTCCGGATGGATCTGGAAGAACTGGCTCATCGGATGCCCGCGTTACGCCTGCGCCGGCGCGGCGCGCAGCGCGGCGATGCGTTGCTCGATCGGCGGATGGCTGGAAAACAGGCTCATGAAACCGGGCTTGTCATTGATGCCGAGCGCCGCCAGCGATTCCGGCATTTCCGGCGCCGCCACCCCGCCCAGCCGCGCCAGCGCGCGCACCATCGGCTGCGGCGAACCGAGCAGCCTGGCCGAGCCGGCGTCGGCGCGGAATTCGCGGTGGCGCGAGAACCAGGCGACGATCATCGAGGCGGCGATGCCGAACACGATCTGCGACACCAGCACCGCCACCGTGTAGCCAATGCCGGGCGCGTCGTTGTCGTTCTTCGACAACGCCCGATCGACCGCGTAGCCGACCACCCGCGACAGGAACACCACGAAGGTGTTCACCACGCCCTGGATCAGCGTCATCGTCACCATGTCGCCATTGGCGACGTGCGCGACCTCATGGCCGAGCACCGCCTCGACTTCCTCGCGCGTCATGCTTTCCAGCAGACCGGTGGACACCGCCACCAGCGCCGAATTCTTGAACGCGCCGGTAGCGAAGGCATTGGCCTCGCCTTCGTAGATCGCCACTTCCGGCATCGCGATGCCGGCGCGCTGGGCCAGCTTCGAGACGGTATCGACCAGCCACAGTTCGGTCGACGACGACGGCGCGTCGATCACGCGGGCGCCGGTGGACCATTTGGCCATCGGCTTGGACATCAGCAGCGAGATGATCGAACCGGTAAAGCCGACCACCAGCGAAAACACCAGCAGCATCGGCAGGTTCAGCCCCGTTCCGGTCAGGAAGCGATTGACGCCCAACAGCGACAGCACGACGGTCATCACGGCCAGCACCGCGATATTGGTCGCAAGGAACAGGAAAATACGTTTCATGCAGAAGGCTCCTGACGAGAAGTGATCCGGGAAACTGCGGATGGTAAAGGAAGTCGTCCGGAAATGGTCCGGATTGCAGCCAATTTGCGGCTGACTGGACGAAATTTCAAGAGAGGGCGACGGCGGCCATGCCGTCCGGGCGCTTCAGAAACCCCAGTCGTGCCAGACCGGCGTCACGCCGGCCGGCAGCGGCGGCAGGCGGCCGAGATCGACGCGCGACTCGCCCGGCCCGTGGAAATCCGAGCCGCGTGAAGCCAGAAAGCCGTGGCGAATCGCCAGACGGGCGTATTCGTCGTACTGGTCCGGGCTATGGCTGCCGGTGGTGACTTCGATCGCCCTGCCGCCCAGCTGCCTGAATTCGTCGAACAGCGCATCCTGCGCCAGCGGACTGAAAGGATAGCGGCCCGGATGGGCGATCACGGCGATGCCGCCGGCGCCGCGAATCCAGCCGACCGCCTGCGCCAGCGTGGCCCAGCGGTGCGGCACATAGCCCGGCTTGCCCTCGGTCAGATAATTGCGGAACACCTCACCGACGTCGCGGCAGACACCGCGCTCGACCAGATGGCGGGCGAAATGGGTGCGCGAGATCAGCAGCGGATTGCCGACGTATTGCAGCGCCCCTTCGAAGGTGCCGGGGATGCCGGCCGCCTCCAGCTGGCGGGCGATTTCGCGGCCGCGCTCGGCGCGCCCGGAACGGGTCGCTGCCAGGCCGGCTACCAGTTCCGCCTCGGTTTCGTCGATCCGCAGGCCGACGATGTGGACGGTTTCGTTGGCCCAGGTGATCGAAATTTCCACGCCGGCGACGAACGCCATGCCCAGTTCCCCTGCCGCCGCGCGCGCGGCGGCGATGCCGCCGACTTCGTCATGGTCGGTCAGCGCCCAGACCCCGACGCCATTGCCATGCGCGCGCGCCGCCAGCGCCGCCGGCGTCAGCACGCCGTCGGAGACGTTGGAATGGCAATGCAGATCGAAGTTGGCGAAGTGGGACATGCGCTCGGAAAAGGCCGCCGGCGTGGCGCCGGCGGACGGTGGATCAGGTTTCATTCTACGCCGGCCGAAACCGGAATGCTGCACCTGCACAAAATGCTAGATCAGGAAATCCTCGACCAGTTCCGCCAGCCGGCGCGGCTGGTCGTGATGCAGCATGTGGCCGGCATCCGGCATCATTTCGCTGCGCAGCCGCGGCACGCAGGCGAGGCGGCGGTGGATTTCGGCGTGCGCCTCCTCCTTGTTGCCGAGCCAGTGCCAGGCGTCGGTATCCTCGGCCTCGACCCACAGCATCGGCGCCTCGATGCGGCGCCAGCAGGCCAGCACTTCCTCCAGCTGGTATTGCAGCGGGCCGTCGTTCTTGTGGATCGGATCGCCGAGGATTTCCCAGCGTCCCTCGGCGTTCTGGCGCGACCAGTGGCCGGCCAGGAAGGCGGCACGCTCGTCCGGCAGGCGCGGATTGGTTTTCTGCAGGCGGCGCGCCACCTCCTCCGGCGAGGCATAGCTGCGCATCGTCGGCGTCTGCTGCAATTCGTCCAGCCAGCGGGCGTAGCGGCGCGGCGCCTTCTGCGGATCGCTGGCGCCCATGCCGAAGCCTTCCAGGTTGATCAGGCGGCGGATGCGTTCCGGCCGCACGCCGGCGTACAGCGTGACGATGTTGCCGCCCATGCTGTGGCCGAGCAGGTTGATCTGCTGCTCCGGCGCGTAGTGGTTCAGGATCGCGTCGAGGTCGCCCAGATAGTCGGGGAACCAGTAATTGTCGGCACCGGAGCGATCGGTCAGGCCGAAGCCGCGCCAGTCCGGTGCGATCACGTGCCAGTCGCGCTTCAGGCAATCGACCATGAACTGGAACGAGGCCGACACGTCCATCCAGCCGTGCATCAGGAACAGCTTCGGCGCGCCATCGTCGCCCCACTGGCGGATGTGGTACCGCAAACCGCGCAGCGTGATAAATTCGGAACGGGAAAGTTTCATCGGGGATGTCGAAAAAGCGGAGCCGCGGCGGCCGGAATTTCAGGCACCGGATGCGCCAGCGCCGCCACAGCAATAGAACGATCGTTCGATAATTATAGTGGAGAAAACATGGCAGCCGTCGAGCAATCCGTTTCCGTCGATCAATACGAAACGCTGTACCGGGAATTCCGCTGGCAAGTGCCGGCGCGCTTCAACATCGCCGAAGTCTGTTGCCGCCGCTGGGTGGCCGATGCCGGACGGATCGCGGTCCACTACGAGGACGACCAGGGCCACACCGAAACACTGACCTACGCCGAACTGCAGCGGCAGGCCAACCAGCTGTCGAACCTGTTGCGCCGGCTCGGCGTGGCGCGCGGCGACCGCGTCGCGGTGGTGCTGGCGCAGCGGCCGCAGACCGCAGTGGCCAACATGGCCTGCTTCCAGCTGGGCGCGGTGGCGATGCCGCTGTCGGTGCTGTTCGGCCCGGACGCGCTCGAATACCGGCTGCAGAACAGCGCAGCCTGCGTCGCCATCGCCGACGATGCCGCGCTGGCCAGCCTGCGGCAGATCCGCGCCGCCTGCCCGGCGCTGCGCCACCTGATCGCCATCGATGCCGAAGCCGATGACGCCGACGGCACGCTGTCGTGGGAAACCGAAATGGCGCGGGAAGCGCCGGAGTTCGACATCGAGCCGACCGCCGCCAGCGATCCGGCGATCCTGATCTACACCAGCGGCACCACCGGTGCGCCGAAGGGCGCGCTGCTGCCGCATTCAGCGGCGATCGGCAACCTGCCCGGCTTCGTCGCCTCGCAGGACTGGTTTCCGCAGGAAGGCGACGTGTTCTGGACCCCGGCCGACTGGGCCTGGACCGGCGGCCTGATGGACGGCCTGCTGCCGACGCTGTATTTCGGCATGCCGCTGCTCGGCTACCGGGGCCGCTTCGCCGCCGCCACCGCGTTCCGGCTGATGGAGAAATACCGCGTCACCAATACCTTCCTGTTCCCGACCGCGCTGAAGATGATGATGAAGGAATATCCGCAGCCGCGCCGTCACTTCGACCTGAAGCTGCGCGCCATCATGAGCGCCGGCGAAGCGGTCGGCGACACCGTGTTCGAATGGAGCCGGCAGGCGCTCGGCATCACCATCAATGAAATGTTCGGCCAGACCGAAATCAACTATCTGGTCGGCAACAGCGCGCACCGCTGGCCGCCGAAGCCGGGCAGCATGGGCCGGCCCTACCCTGGCCATCGGGTCGCGGTGCTGGACGACGACGGCCAGCCGGCCGGCCCCAACGTGGTCGGCGAAGTGGCGCTGCACCGCACCGACATCCACGGCACGCCGGACCCGATTTTTTTCCTCGAATACTGGAAAAATCCGCAAGCGACGGCAGACAAGTACAGCGGCGACTGGTGCCGCACCGGCGATCTGGCCTTGATCGACGACGACGGCTACTACTGGTATCAGGGCCGCGCCGACGACATGTTCAAGGCCGCCGGCTATCGCATCGGCCCGTCGGAAATCGAGAACTGCCTGCTGAAACATCCGGCGGTGCTGAACGCCGCGGTGGTGCCGAAACCGGACGCCGAGCGCGGCAATCTGGTCAAGGCCTACGTGGTGCTGGCAGCGAACACCGCACGCGATCCGGCGGCGCAAAAGAAACTGGTGGCCGAACTGCAGGCGCATGTGCGCGGCAAGCTGGCACCGTATGAATATCCGAAGGAAATCGAATTCATCGAGGAATTGCCGATGACCACCACCGGCAAGCTGCAGCGGCGCGTGCTGCGCCAGCGCGAGGAAGAACGGGCGCGCGCCGCGCGCTGAGCCATCACCCCTGCAGCGCCTGCAACTCCTGCTCGGAGAAACCGGCGGCGCGGCGCGCTTCCAGATTGAACGGCCCGCGCGGCTGCGGCGCCCGATGGCGGCGCGCCAGTTCCGCATAGGCCACCAGCGGATCGAGGCCGCGCTGGCGGCACAGCCAGCCGAACCAGCGGTTGCCGATGGCGACGTGGCCGATCTCGTCGCGCAGGATCACGTCCAGAATCGCCGCCGCCGCCAGATCGCCGGCCTGCGCCAGCTTGGCGCGCATCGGCGGCGAGGCATCCAGTCCGCGCGCTTCCAGCGTGCGCGGCACCAGCGCGATGCGCGCCAGCGGATCGCCGGCGGTCTTTTCCGCCATGTCCCACAGGCTGTTGTGGGCGCTGAAATCGCCATAGTCGAAGCCGAGCGTGCGCAGATGGTCGCGCAGCAGCGAGAAATGCAGCGCTTCCTCGGCCGCCACCCGCAGCCAGTCGGCGTAGTAATCCGGCGGCATGCCGGCGAAACGCCACAACGCATCCAGCGCCAGATTGATCGCGTTGAATTCGATGTGCGCCAGCGCATGGATCAGCGCCGCCCGGCCTTCCACCGTGCGCATCGAGCGCGGCTTGACCTCCAGCGGTGGCACCAGCAGCGGCCGTGCCGGACGGCCCGGCAGACTGGCCGGCGCCGTCAGTGCCGCCGCCGCGTCGAGCGACAGCCGCCCCGCCCGCCATTCCGCCGCCAGAGCGGCGACGCCGGCCGCCTTGGCGTCGGCATCGGTGGCGGCTAGCCAGTGCAGCGCGGCATGGCGTAGCTCGGCAGGCGGCGCGGCGGTCGGGATCGATGCGTTCATGCACGGAACGGTAAAATGGCCGTTTGAAAATTCGAATCGCCGATTCTACAAAATCCATGGCCATCTACCAATTGGGGGACGCCGTCCCGCAGATCGAACTCTCCTGTTACGTCGCCGAATCGGCGCAAGTGATCGGCAAGGTGACGCTGAAAGCCAACGCCAGCGTGTGGTTCAACGCCACGCTGCGCGGCGACAATGAAATGATCACCATCGGCGAGAACAGCAACGTCCAGGAAAGCAGTGTGCTGCACACCGATCCCGGCATGCCGCTGACGGTCGGCGCCAACGTCACCATCGGCCATCAGGCGATGCTGCACGGCTGCACGATCGGCGACGGCTCGCTGATCGGCATCCAGGCGGTGGTGCTGAATGGCGCCAGGATCGGCCGCAACTGCCTGGTCGGCGCCGGTGCGCTGGTCACCGAGGGCAAGGAATTCCCGGACAATTCGCTGATTCTCGGCAGCCCGGCGAAAGCGGTGCGTCAGCTCGACGAGGCGGCGATCGCGCGCCTGCGCGCCAGCGCCGACGGCTATGCCGCGCGCGGCCGGCTGTTCCGGACGCAACTGAAGCGGATCGATGCCGAATGAGCGATACGCTGCATAAGTTCATCACCGAAGACGGCGCCGTGCGCGGCGAACTGGTCGACATTTCCGCCACCTGGCGCCAGGTGCAGGCGCGCCACGACTATCCGCCGGCGGTGCGCGCGCTGCTCGGCGAAATGCTGGCGGCGACCGCGCTGCTGTCGGCCAACCTGAAATTCAACGGCGCCATCGTGATGCAGATCCACGGCGACGGCCCGGTGCGCCTGCTGGTGGTCGAATGCGACGCCGAGCTGCACCTGCGCGCCACCGCCAAGCTGGCGCCGGAGGCGGTGATCGACGACCACGCCAGCATCGCGCAACTGATCAACCGGCATGGCAATGGCCGTTTCGCGATCACCCTCGATCCGCGCGACAAGCTGCCCGGCCAGCAGCCGTATCAGGGCATCGTGCCGCTGGACGGCGATTCGGTGGCGGCGATCATCGAGCACTACATGCTGCGCTCGGAACAGCTGGATACGCGCCTGTGGCTGGCGGCCGATACCGATCATGCGCGCGGCATGCTGCTGCAACGGCTGCCGGACGGCGGCGGCCAGGCGCTGCCGGAAGCCGCCGCCGATACCTGGGAGCGGTTGACCATGCTGGCGGCCACCGTCAAGCGCGACGAACTGCTGGCCACCGACATCGATACGCTGCGCCACCGGCTGTTCTGGGAGGAGACGATCCGCCTGTTCGATCCGCTGCAGCCGACATTCCGCTGCAGCTGCTCACGCGACAAGGTCGGCGGCATGCTGAAGATGCTCGGCCAGGAAGAGGTGCAGGCGGCGCTGGACGAACTGGGCCAGCTCGGCATCGACTGCGATTTCTGCGGCCAGCACTACGAGTTCGACAAGGTCGATTGCGCGCAACTGTTCGCCAGCGAGGCGCCGCTGCCGGCGCCGGATGCGCGGCACTGATTGCGGCCCGCCAGGCATATACTCCCCGCATGGCCAGCCTGTAGCGGGCGCCAGCCAATCGATTTTTACCTATACTCCCCAATTTTCTGGGGAGCGATTGGGTTGGTGCGTCACGCCTCGAACTTGTAGCCGACGCCGTAGATCGAGCGGATCAGCTCCTGCTGCGGCCAGGCCTGCTGCAGCTTGCGGCGCAGGTTCTTGATGTGGGTATCGACGGTGCGGTCGGTCACCACGCGATAGTCGTCATAAACCTGGTTCATCAACTGCTCGCGCGAAAAGATGCGGCCGGGCGCGCCGGACAACGTCGCCAGCAGCCGGAATTCCACCGGTGTCAGATCCAGCGGAACGCCGTTCAGGCTGACGCTGTGGCGCTCGCCGTCGATCGTCAGCGGCGCCCCCGGCTCCATCGCGCCGCCCTTTGGCGCGGCGCGGCGCAAGACCGCCTGCACCCGCGCCACCACCTCACGCGGGCTGAATGGCTTGCAGATGTAATCATCGGCGCCGACCTGCAAGCCGAGCAGGCGGTCGATTTCCTCCACCCGCGCGGTCACCATCAGCACCGGCACCTGGCTGAAGCCGCGCAGTTCGGTGCAGATCGAGACGCCGTCGCGGCCCGGCAGCATCAGGTCGAGCAGGATCAGGTCCGGCATCTCGCGCCGCACTTGCGGCAGCACCGCGTCGCCGTCGGCGATGTGGCTGGTGCGGTAGCCGGCTTGGCGCAAATAGTCGGCCAGCAGCGCCGCCAGCTTCGGCTCGTCCTCGACGATCAGCACGTGCGCGCTGGCAGTCGGCGCGTTCATGCGGCGCTCCCGGCCAATGGCAGCGTCACCAGCAGGCGCAGCCCGCCCAGCGCCGACGGCTCGGCGCGGATGTCACCCTGGTGCGCCTCGACGATGTTGCGGCAGATCGCCAGCCCGAGGCCGGCGCCGCCGCTGGCGCGGCTGCGCGAACCTTCAGCGCGGTAGAAACGCTCGAACAGCTGCGGTAGCGCATCGGCCGGCACGCCCGGCGCGCTGTCCTGGAAATCCAGCGTCAGGATCTGCCGCTCGACATGGGCGGCGACCGCCAGCCGGCCGCCGGCATCGGTGTAGCGCAGGGTGTTTTCGAACAGGTTGGAAAACAGCTGGCGCAGCCGGTCCGGATCGGCATGGCACTCCGCTTGCGGCGCGCCATCCAGCGTCAGCTCGACGGCGATTCCGCGCGCGGCGAAGCGTTCGTCGAACGCCGCCGCGCTCTGGCGCAGCAGCGCGATCACATCGATCCGGCTCTTGCGGTAACTGAGCGCGCCGGCGTCCGACAGCGCCAGCTCGTACAGATCGTCGATCAGCTTGCCGAGCGTGCCGACCTCGTCCTGCAGCGAGCGGATCGCTGCCGGCGTCAGCGGCCGCACGCCATCCTCGATCGCTTCCAGCTCGCCCTTCAGCACCGCCAGCGGCGTGCGCAGTTCATGCGACACGTCGGCCATGAAGGCGCGCCGCAACTGCTCGTTCTTTTCCAGCGTCAGCGCCAGCTGGTTGAAATCCTGCGCCAGCCGGCCCAGTTCGTCGCCGGACGACACCTCCACACGGGTGCCGTAGTCGCCGATCGCCAGCCGGTGCGTGGCAGCGGCGATGCGCTTGACCGGCGCCAGGAACATGCGCGCCAGCAGCAGCGCGACCAGCGCCGCCAGCAACGTGGCGCTGCCGCCGATGATCCAGCTGGCCTTCAGCTGCTGCTGCTGGAAATTCAGCGCGGCGCCGGTGCTGACCTGCTGGAACGGCAGCAGCGCGATCCAGCCGACCGCGTGGCCGCCGACCTCGATCGGCTGCAGCGTGGCGTTGGCGATCGCGGCGTTGCCGACCACCAGCTGCCGTTGTGCGTCCAGCAGCGAAATGCGCAGGTTCAGGCCGGTCAGATCGGTCACCGGCCGCGCCGCCGGCCCGCGCTGGACCGCCGCGCCGTCGTCCTCGTCATCCGGCGCCGGCAGATCGCGCGGGCGGATCAGTCCGAACCACTGGCGCGGATTGTGGCGCAGGAATTCCCAGCCGCCGTTGCTCTGGTAGGCCGCCGCCAGCGCCGGCCGCAGCAGTTCGATGCGCTGCGCTTCCTGCGCGTTCAGGTAGCCGAGAAAGCCCTGGCTGAAGCTGTAGCGCATCGCCGTCGCCATCGCGATCGCCACCACCGCGCAGGTCAGCAGGATGGCCAGGAACAGTTTCGAGGTGATGCCGGGTTTCATCGTGGACGGTCGTTGGTGGATTCTCGACGGCCCATTATAGGGTGGCGGTTTCGGCCCCGGCGGCAACCGGCGCGATCTTCAAATTTTCTCCTTATTTGGCGCGCATCATCCTTTCATCGCGGCACGTTCCCGGCTTCCGCCCCCTGCAGCGACTGCCTGAAAGGAGAACCCCATGTCCAAGTTACCGAACCCCTCCTCCCTGCTGCCTTCCGGCTCGCGGCGCCGGCTCGGGTTGTCGCTGCTGATGCTGGCGCTGCTGGTCGGCTGCGGCGCCGCCGCCGGCAAGTATCTGGGCCAGAACCGGCCGGCGCCGGCCGCCACCGTGACGGTGAAACTGGGCGACGTCGAAAACACCGTGACCTCGCTCGGCAAGCTGAAGCCGAAGGATTACGTCGATGTCGGCACCCAGGTTTCCGGCCAGTTGAAAAAAGTGGCGGTGCAGATCGGCGACCGTGTCCAGAAAGGCGACCTGATCGCCGAGGTGGATGCCACCGTCTACGAAACCAGAATCCGCACCGACCGTTCGAATCTCGACAGCCTGCAGGCACAGCTGACGCAGCAGAAGGCCGAGCTGGACCTGGCCGCGCGGCAGGCCGCGCGCAACCGCCAGCTGTTCAATGAAAAGGCCGCCAGCCAGGAAAGCCTGGAAACCAGCGAGGCGGCGTTCCAGGTGGCCGGCGCCAGGGTGGCGGCGACGCAGGCGCAGATCAAGGCCGCGCAGGCGGCGCTGGACGGCGATCTGGCCAGCCTCGGCTATACCAAGATTTATGCGCCGATGGCCGGCACCGTGGTGTCGCAGACCTCGCTGCAGGGCCAGACCGTCAACGCCAACCAGTCGGCGCCGGTGATCGTGCAGATCGCCGACCTCGACACGATGACGGTGTGGGCGCAGGTGGCGGAAGCCGACGTGTCGAAGATCCAGCCCGGCATGCCGGCCTATTTCTCGACGCTCGGCGACGCCGGCACGCGCTGGCAGGGTACCGTGCGGCAGGTGCTGCCGACGCCGGAAACGGTCAACGACGTGGTGCTCTACAACGTACTGGTGGATGTCGACAACAGCGAGCTGAAACTGATGTCGCAGATGACGGTGCAGGTGTTCTTCGTGCTGGACCAGGCGCGTGGCGTGCCGGTGGTGCCGCTGTCGGCGCTGCGCCAGGAGCGCGACGGCTGGAGCGCGCGCGTCGCCGCCGGCGACAGCGTCCAGCGGCGCAGCATCCAGCTCGGCGTGACCAGCCGCACCGAAGCGCAGGTGGTGGCCGGTCTGGCAGCCGGCGACAAGCTGCTGCTGCCGCAGCCGTCGAGCACACCGGCGCCAGCGCCGGCACGCGGTGGCCGCCGCATGGGAGCACGGCTGTGAACGCCCCGCTCGCCCCCGCCACGCCGCTGCTGGAACTGGACGGCGTCTGCAAGACCTACGTCAGCGGCGACGCCAGCGTGCATGCGCTGGACCGGGTCTCGCTGCGGATTCACGCCGGCGAATTCGTCGCCATCATGGGCCAGTCCGGTTCCGGCAAATCGACGCTGATGAACATCATCGGCTGCCTCGACCGTCCCGACCAGGGCAGCTACCGGGTCGGCGGCGTCGATGTCGCCACGCTGGACCGCGACCAGCTGGCGGCGCTGCGGCGCGATACCTTCGGCTTCGTGTTTCAACGCTACAACCTGCTGGCCTCGGTGACGGCGGCGGAAAACGTCGAACTGCCGGCGATCTATGCCGGCAGTTCGCGGCGCGAACGCAGCGAACGGGCGCACGCGCTGCTGGCCCGGCTCGGCCTGGCCGGGCGCGCCGGCCATCGTCCGAACCAGCTGTCCGGCGGCCAGCAACAGCGCGTGTCGATCGCCCGGGCGTTGATGAACGGCGCCGAAGTGATCCTGGCCGACGAACCGACCGGCGCGCTCGACAGCCGCAGCGGCGAGGAAGTGCTGGCGCTGCTGAAGCAGCTGCACGCCGAAGGCCACACGATCGTGCTGATCACCCACGACGCCAAGGTGATGCGGCACGCCAAGCGCGTGATCCACATCGCCGACGGCCACATCGTCAGCGATTCCGGCAACCGCCAAGAAGCCGCGCCAACGCCGCGCCAGCCGCGCCCGGCGCGCGCCGGTACCTGGCTGGCGGATCTGGCGGAAGCAGTCAAGATGGCGCTGCGTTCGCTGCGCAGCAACGTCTTCCGCAGCGCGCTGACGCTGCTCGGCGTGGTGATCGGTGTCGCCGCCGTGGTGGCGATGCTGGCGATCGGCAACGGCAGCAAGCAGCAGGTGATCGACCGTATCGAGGCGATGGGCAGCAACCTGCTGCTGGTGTTCCCCGGCGCGCCCGGCACCCGCCCGAGCGGCGACCTCGCCACGCTGGTGCCTGAGGATGCCGAGGCGCTGCAGGACATCCCGAACGTCGCCGCGGTCTCGCCCGAGCGCAACATGCGCGCCACCGTGCGCTACGGCAGCCAGGATTACCAGACCAACATCACCGGTATCTGGCCCGGCTACGCGGCCATGCAGAACTGGCAGATGGCGCGCGGCAGCTTCATTTCGGCGGCTGACGTCAAGGGCTATGCGCCGGTGATCGTGCTCGGCCAGACGGTTGCGCAAAGCCTGTTCCCGGACGGCGCCAATCCGATCGGCCGCTACGTGCTGGTGAAGAACGTGCCGTTCGAGGTGGTCGGCGTGCTGGCACCGAAGGGCGCCAACGCCTTCGGCTCCGACATGGACAACATCGCGCTGGTGCCGCTGTCGACCGGCTACATGCGCATCTTCGGCAAGCAGTACCTGAACTCGATCAACCTGAAGATCGCCGATACCGGCCAGATCGACGTCGTGCAGGGCCGTGTCGAAGCCCTGCTGACGCAACGCCACGGCACCCAGGATTTCCAGGTGCGCAGCACCTCGTCGCTGCTGGAAACCGCGACCGAGACGCAGAACACGCTGACCGTGCTGCTGGCGTCGATCGCCGCGATCTCGCTGCTGGTCGGCGGCATCGGCGTGATGAACATCATGCTGGTGACGGTGACCGAGCGTACCCGCGAGATCGGCGTGCGGATGGCGACCGGCGCGCGCGCCGCCAACATCCTGCTGCAGTTCAACACCGAGGCGCTGGTGGTGTGCGGCATCGGCGGCCTGATCGGCGTCGCCGGCGGCTTCGCTGCCGGGCTGGTGGCGCAGGCATTCGGCATGCAGGTGGTGTTCACCGCGACGCCGGCGCTGCTGGCGTTCTGCTCGGCCTTCGCCACCGGCCTGCTGTTCGGCTACCTGCCGGCGCGCAAGGCGGCCAACCTCGATCCGGTGATCGCGCTGAGTTCGGAATAGAAAGGGACAACCATGAAAACCTCGCTCCAATCCACCCTCCTGGCCGCCGCCATCGTCGTCGCGCTGAGCGGCTGCGCGGTCGGCGACGCCTACCAGCGGCCGCAGGCCGCCTTGCCGGCGCAATGGGATGGCGCCATCGCTACCACCAGCAGCACCACCAGCAGCACCACCAGCGCGACCACCGCCGCCGCCGACAGCACCATCGATGCCGAGTGGTGGCGCGGCTTCGGCAGCGATGAACTGGACGCGCTGATGGAACAGGCGCTGGCCGCCAATCATGATCTGGGCGCGGCGCTGGCGCGCATCCAGCAGTCGCGGGCCAGCGCCGGCATCGCCCGCGCCAACCAGCTGCCGACCGCCGGCATCTCGGCCAGCGCGTCCGGCTCCGACCGGCAGGGCGACAGTGGCAACGGCCAGCTGAACGCCAGCGTGTCGTATGAACTCGACCTGTGGGGCGGCAATGCCGCCCGTTCCGACGCGGCGGCGGCGCGGCTGGACGCCAGCCTCTACGACCGCGACGCGCTGGCGCTGGTGCTGCAGGCCGACGTGGCATCCAACTATTTCCAGATTCTGGCGCTGAAGGAAAGACTGGCGATCGCCCGCCAGAACCTCGAAGCGGCACAAAGCGTGCTGACGCTGGTCGAAACGCGCTTTCGCAACGGCGCCAACAGCGGGCTGGAAGTCTCGCAGCAGCGCACCTCGGTGCTGAACATCCAGGCGCAGATTCCGGCGCTGAAACAGGAGCTGCGCAGCACGCAAACCGCGCTGGCGGTGCTGCTCGGACAGGCGCCACAGGGCTTCGCGGTACGCGGCGAATCGCTGGCGGCACTGCACTTGCCGCAAGTGGCGCCCTACCAGCCGGCGGCATTGCTGGAGCGTCGCCCCGACATCGCCCGCGCCGAGGCGCAGCTGGTCGCCGCCAATGCCGACATCGGCGCCGCCCGCGCCGAGCTGTATCCGCGCATCACGCTATCGGCCGGCAGCGCCGCCAGCGGATTACTGAGCGGTGGCGGCAGCGTGGTGACATCGCTGGTCGCCTCGCTGGCGCAGACGATCTTCGATGGCGGCACGCAGCGCGGCCAGCTGGCGCAGTCGGAAGCGCGCCAGACCGAACTGGTGCAATCCTATCTGCAGGACGTGCTGGTCGGCTTGAAGGAAGTGCAGGACAGCCTCGGCGCGGCGCAGGCCAGCGCGGCGCGCCAGAGCCTGCTGGCGCAGGCGGCCGGCGAAGCGCAGGAAGCCTACCGGATCGCCAGCGTCAAGTACAAGGCCGGGGCCGAGGATCTGCTGACGCTGCTCGACAGCCAGCGCGCCCAGCTGCAGTCGCAGGATGGCCAGGTACAGGCCGCGCTGGCCCGCTATACCTCGGCGGTGAACCTGTACAAGGCGCTCGGCGGCGGCTGGGACAGCGGCAAGGCTGGTTGACGGGCCGTTCTCACTGCGGCGCGTGGCGCAGGTATCGCTCGACCTGCCGCATGCGCTGCTCCACGCTGCCGCCGGCCAGCAGGAACGGCGTGCCGGCGGCCCGCAGCCGCTCCAGCACCATCTGGTGGACGGTCTGCCGCACCGCGTCGGATTCGCGCTGCAGGCCGTCCGGCACCCACGGAATATCGGGCGCCGCGACGATCGTGAAATCGTAGTCATGTTCCCGCACCAGGCGCTCCAGTTCAGCGTCGGCGCCGCCGAAACAGACATCGCTGTAGACCGCGATCATCAGCGGCGAGGTATCGCAGAACAGGAATTCATGGGCCCACGGCAGCGCCTGCCGCTCGCGTTCGAGCTGCATGCGGGCAACCGTGATCTGTTCATGCGCCAGCGGCGCACGGCCGCCGGTTTCGGTGAATTCGCGCAGGTATTCCGGCACCCAGACCGTCCGGTAGCGCGCCGCCAGCGCTGCCGCCAGCGTGGTCTTGCCGGACGATTCGCCGCCGAGAATGGCAACCCGCGCCGTCGTCATGCCGGCAGCGGATCGGGCTGGCCGGCCTTGCGCCAGGCCCGCAGCCCGGCCATCGCCAGCACGACGAACAAGCCATACAGCAACGCCGTCAGCATCAGGTTCTTGTGGAGGTAGAGACCGACATACAGCACGTCGACGACGATCCAGACGTGCCAGTTTTCCAGCTTTTTGCGCGACAGCAGAAACTGGCCGAGCAGGCTGCCGGCGGTCAGGAAGCCGTCGATGTACGGCACGTCGGTATCGGTGTAGCGGCGCAGGAAAGCCGACAGCAGCACGAAGCCGGCCAGCCATGCCAGCAGCGCCAGCAGCCGTCCGCGCGGGCCGAGCGTGGAGATGGCGACGCCGGCATGACCGCTGCCGCCGTACAGCCACTGATACCAGCCCCACAGCGACACCGCGATGAACACCCCCTGCAGGCCGGCGTCACCGTACAGGCGCGCCTGCACGAACACCGCCGCGTAGGTGGCCGACGACAGGATCGCGAACAGCCAGGCCCAGTGTCGCTGGCGGATGTTCAGCCAGACGGTCAGCACCGCCAGCACGAAGGAAACGATTTCCAGCAGCGTGGCGCTGAATCCGAACAGCGCGAAAGTCTGGTTCATGCGCCCGGCATCATGGCTGGCGCGCGCTTGCCGGCGTGCCGGAGGCGTCCGATGACGGTGGCGTCGGCGCGGCTGGCGAGCGCGATGTCGCCTCGGCCGGCGGCAGTACCCGGACGAAAATTTCGTCCTGCCGGATCATCCCGAGTTCGTAACGGGCGCGCTCCTCGACCGCGCCGGTGCCGTCCTTCAGGTCCTGGACTTCGGAACCGAGCTTGGCGTTGCGCGCCTTCAGCGCATCGATTCTTTTCTGCGCCACCGCGACCTGCTGTTCCATCTCCCACACCCGCAGCCAGCCGCCCTTGCCCAGCCACAGCGGATACTGGATCAGCAGCAGCAATCCGGCCAGGCAGAGAACGAACAGGCGCATCGGAACACTCCGGATGGCGGCGGGCGCAGTCGCGGGCTACTTCAGGTTGTAGAAGGCGTTGCGGCCAGGATAGCTGGCAACGTCGCCAAGGTCTTCCTCGATGCGCAGCAACTGGTTGTATTTGGCCATGCGGTCGGAGCGCGACATCGAGCCGGTCTTGATCTGCAGCGCATTGGTACCGACGGCGATGTCGGCGATGGTCGAATCCTCGGTTTCACCGGAACGGTGCGAAATCACCGCGGTATAGCCGGCGCGCTTGGCCATTTCGATGGCGGCGAAGGTTTCGGTCAGGGTGCCGATCTGGTTGATCTTGATCAGGATCGAATTGGCGATGTTCTTCTCGATGCCTTCGCGCAGGATGCGGGTATTGGTGACGAACAGGTCGTCGCCGACCAGCTGAATTTTCTTGCCGAGCGCGCCGGTCAGCGTGGCCCAGCCTTCCCAGTCGTTTTCCGCCATGCCGTCCTCGATCGACAGGATCGGGTACTTGTCGCACCAGGTCGCCAGCAGGTTGGTGAAATCGGCCGACGACAGCGACAGCCCTTCGCCAGCCAGCTGGTACTTGCCATCCTTGTAGAACTCGGAAGCGGCGCAATCGAGGCCGAGCGCAACCTGCGTGCCCGGCTCGTAACCGGCCTGCTCGATCGCCTGCAGGATCAGCTTGATCGCTTCCTCATGATTGGCCACCGACGGCGCAAAGCCGCCTTCGTCGCCGACCGCGGTGGTCAGTCCCTTGTCGTGCAGGATTTTCTTCAGCGTGTGGAACACTTCGGCGCCGTAGCGGATCGCTTCGCGGAAGCTGGGCGCGCCGACCGGAATGATCATGAATTCCTGCAGGTCGAGGTTGTTGTCGGCGTGCGCGCCGCCATTGATCACGTTCATCATCGGCACCGGCATCTGCATCGCGCCGGAGCCGCCGAAGTAGCGATACAGCGGCAGGCCGGATTCCTCGGCGGCCGCCTTGGCCACCGCCATCGACACCGCCAGCGTCGCGTTGGCGCCGAGGCGCGACTTGTTGTCGGTACCGTCGAGGTCGATCAGCGTGCGGTCGAGAAACGCCTGTTCGTTGGCGTCCAGTCCCATGATCGCTTCGGAAATCTCGGTATTGATGTGCTCGCAGGCCTTCAGCACGCCCTTGCCGAAATAGCGGCTCTTGTCACCGTCGCGCAGTTCGATCGCCTCGCGCGAGCCGGTCGAGGCGCCGGACGGCACCGCGGCGCGGCCCATGGTGCCGGATTCCAGCAGCACGTCGCATTCGACGGTCGGATTGCCGCGCGAATCGATTACTTCGCGGCCGATGATGTCAACGATGGCACTCATGTAAATCTCCCAAATCAAGAACTAGAAATCGGTCGGGTGCAAGCGCACCGCTTGCATCCTGTGGCGCCCGTCGCGGCAATCGCGCAAACGGGGCGGTCAATCATGAAAAATCGTTTTCCGGAAATCCTGCCTGCTTGACCGCGCGATCCAGCGTCAGCAACGTCGCCAGCAATTCCTCGATGCGTGCCAGCGGTACCGCGTTCGGGCCGTCCGACTTGGCGTGGGCCGGGTCCGGATGGGTTTCCATGAAAATGCCGGCAATGCCGACCGCCACCGCGGCACGCGCCAGCACCGGAACGAATTCGCGCTGACCGCCGGAGGAAGTGCCCTGCCCGCCCGGCAGCTGCACCGAATGGGTCGCATCGAACACCACCGGACAGCCGGTTTCGCGCATGATCGCCAGCGAACGCATGTCGGACACCAGGTTGTTGTAGCCGAACGAGGCACCGCGCTCGCACACCATGAAGTTGTCGGTCGCCAGGCCGACTTCCTGCGCCGCCGCACGTGCCTTGTCGACCACGTTGCTCATGTCGTGCGGCGCCAGGAACTGGCCTTTCTTGATATTGACCGGTTTGCCGGATTGCGCGCAGGCGCGGATGAAATCGGTCTGGCGGCACAGGAAGGCCGGCGTCTGCAGCACATCGACCACCGCCGCCACCGGCACCACTTCGTCAATTTCATGAATGTCGGTCAGCACCGGCACACCGATCTGCCGCTTGACCTCGGCGAGGATTTCCAGTCCCTTGTCCATGCCGAGCCCGCGAAACGACGAGCCGGACGAGCGGTTGGCCTTGTCGAACGAGGATTTGTAGATGAACGGAATGCCGAGCCGGTCGGTGATCTCGCGCAGGCGGCCGGCGGTATCCAGCGCCATCTGGCGCGATTCAATCACGCACGGTCCGGCGATCAGGAACAGAGGCCGATCGAGGCCGGCTTCGAAGCCGCACAGTTTCATGCCGTTTCCTTTTGCGCCAGCGCCTGCTTGTGCGTCAGCGCCGCCTTGATGAAGGAGATGAACAGCGGATGGCCATCGCGCGGCGTCGACTTGAATTCAGGGTGGTACTGGACGCCGAAATACCATGGATGCGCGTGCGCGCCAGTCCTTGGCAGCTCCATGATCTCGCACAGGTTTTCGGTCGGCGTGCGCGCCGACACCACCAGTCCTGCTTCCTCGATACGCGACAGGTAATGGTTATTCGCCTCGTAGCGATGACGGTGGCGCTCGGTCACGGTGCTGCCGTAGATTTCCGCCGCCAGCGTATCCGGCTTTACCGCGCAGGTCTGGGCGCCCAGACGCATGGTGCCGCCCAGATCGGAATTGGCATCGCGCCGCTCGACCTTGCCGTCATGGTTCTGCCATTCGGTGATCAGCGCCACCACCGGCTGTTCGGTATCTTCGTCGAACTCGGTGGAATTGGCCTTGGTCAGGCCGGCGACATGGCGCGCATATTCGATCAGCGCCACCTGCATGCCAAGGCAGATGCCAAGGTAGGGAATGCCGTTTTCGCGCGCGAAGCGGGCGGCGGCGATCTTGCCTTCGACGCCGCGCTTGCCGAAGCCACCCGGCACCAGGATTGCGTCGTACTTCGCCAGCGGCGCGACGCCGTGCGCTTCCAGTTCCTCGGAATCGATGTACTCGATGTTGACGCGCGCTTCGGTATGGATGCCGGCGTGGCGCAACGCCTCGGTCAGCGACTTGTAGGATTCGGTCAGGTCGACGTACTTGCCGACCATGCCGATGGTGATTTCGGCCTTCGGATGTTCCAGCGAATGCACCAGCCGGGTCCACATCGACAGGTCGGCCGGCTTCGGCGTCAGGCCGAGCTTGTCGCAGACGATCGCGTCCAGTCCCTGATCGTGCAGCATCTGCGGAATCTTGTAGATGGTATCGACGTCCCACACCGAAATCACCGCATCTTCCTGGACGTTGGAAAACAGCGAAATCTTGGCGCGCTCGTCATCCGGGATGCGGCGATCGGCGCGGCACAGCAGCGCGTCCGGCGAGATGCCGATCTCGCGCAGCTTCTGCACGCTGTGCTGGGTCGGTTTGGTCTTCAGTTCGCCGGCGGTGGCGATGTACGGCACCAGCGTCAGATGAACGAAGGCGGCGGCGTTGCGGCCGGCGCGCAGGCTCAGCTGGCGCGCCGCTTCCAGGAACGGCAGCGATTCGATGTCGCCGACGGTGCCGCCGATCTCGACGATCGCAACATCGTGGCCCTGCGCGCCGCGATAGATATACTCCTGAATCTCATTGGTGATATGCGGGATCACCTGTACCGTCTTGCCCAGATACTCCCCCCGGCGCTCCTTGCGGATCACCGATTCATAGATTTGCCCGGTGGTGAAGTTGTTGCTCTTTTTCATGCGGGCGCTGATGAAGCGCTCGTAATGGCCGAGGTCCAGATCGGTTTCCGCGCCATCGTCGGTGACGAACACTTCGCCGTGCTGGAACGGGCTCATCGTGCCGGGATCGACATTGATGTAGGGATCGAGCTTTAAGAGGGTGACTTTGAGGCCGCGCGATTCGAGGATCGCAGCGAGGGAAGCGGCGGCAATTCCCTTGCCCAGGGAAGAAACCACGCCGCCAGTGACGAATACGAACTTGATCATTGCGATTGGTGCCGAACGGCACTTGCGGGAAATACGAATTATAACCCAAGGCCCCCGCGCTCCGGCCTGCCGCCAGCGCTGCTTTTGCGTCCGCGCGGCGCCTTTTCGGAAGCGTCAGCGCGGCGTATACGAAAACGTCAGACGGGCGAAATTTTCGGCGCCGGCGGCGTTCGACAGTTCGCGGATTTCACTGCTGCGACGTACGATCGAGGCGGCCACGGCGAACGCTCCCTGGTTCCAGGCGACGCCGATCTCGGCCTGGCCGACCAACCGTTTCGGCGCTACCGTGCGCGGATTGCCGCTGGAAAAATAGCCGCCCTGCAGTGTCGCGTCATAGCCAACCGCGCGTGCATCGAGCCGGACGAAACCATGCAGCGTCGCCTCGTCCGGCAGCAGGTTCAGACGGCCGGCACGCAGCAGCAGGCCAGCGCCGGCATCGGTGTAAATGTTGCCGAAGCGGCCGTGCAGGTTTGGCGTGACGTCGGCCCAGGATGCCAGCTGCCAGCGGCGCGGCGCATAGTCGGCATACAACACCGCGCCGAACTCGTTACGCAACTGGCTGCCCCAGCCCTGCGGCTGCGGCTGGTCGATGATGCGGTGCAGCTGCTGCTGCGCCCACTGGCCGCCGGCGCAAGGACCGAGGCAGCCCAAGTCCAGTCCGTAGTGCAGATGACCACCATCGGCGGTATGGGTGGAGCGGAACACGCCGCCGTACAGCCAGCCGGCATACGGATGGTCATTCGGTGGAATGGCGGCCGGCGCCAGCTTGATGTCGGACGCGGTATAAATTTCCTGGCCGATGCGCCAGCCGAAGCTGTCCAGCTTCTGGCCGTCGCGCACCGAGGTTTGCCAGGTGTAGCGCACGCCACTGGTATAGAAGCCGTCGCGCTCGCGGAACAGCAAGCTGTCGTTGTCGATATCCAGCGTATGGCTGCTGACGCCATGCTGGCGCGCGTTCTGGAAATCCTGCCACCAGCCGGACAGGCTGTCGGCATGGGCCGCCAGCGGCGCCAGCAGGCAGGAGGCAAGAAGGATGGAAACCGGGTGGCGCATGGTGGCAATGGGCATGGTCAGGAAGGCAGCAGGGAGTGGATCATCCGATGTACCGCTTGCGCCGCGGCGGCCGGTGACTCCATCGGGAACAGGTGGCCACCGGGCAGCAGATCGAAATGCCGGCCGACCAGACGTTTGGTGGCAGCCAGACCAGCCTGCCGGCACTCGACCGAATCGCGGCCGCCGATGAAGCCGACCGGCACCGGCGCGCCACGCCGTACCAGCGCGCCGATGTGATGCGGCAGCGTGCGGTAGACGGCAGTCTCGGCTTCACGCGTGAAGCGCAACGTGACGCCCTGCGCGTGCGGCTGCAAGCCGGTTTCGACGTAGTCGCGCAACACCTCGGGCGGCCAGATCGCGAACATCGGCTTGCTGGCATAGTGCTGGTAGGCAGCCTCGGTATCCGGCCACAGGTTGCGGCGTTTTTCGGCAAATCGCGCCGGCGAGAATTTCTTGTCGATGCCGAGCGCCTTGAACAGGTGCAACAGGGTCGCGCGCCAGCCGGCCACCACCGGCGAATCGAGCAGCACCACGCAGCGCACCAGATCGGGCCGCGCCACCGCCGTCATCAGGCTCAGCATGCCGCCGAACGAGTGGCCGACCAGAATCACCGGCTGATCGTATTCGGTCTCCAGTTCGGCAATCAATTCCAGCATCAGCTCATGCCAGCCGTCGCGCACCGGATAACGCGGATCATGCGCATGCATAGGCAGTGCGCGCACGTCGTAATGGTGGCGCAGATGATCGAAGAAAACGCGATAGGTACCGGCGGGAAAACTGTTGGCGTGAACGAAATGAAGAATCGGCGGCGGCATGTTCGGCGTCGTCAGCGACCATGCCAGTAGCGGACATGGTCGCGTCGATATTCGGAAATTTGCAGGGAAGTGCCGAATTGTAATGTGATTGCTCCCGCTTCGTCGCTGCGCAGACGACGAATGCCGAGCGTGCCATAACGCTCGAACACCTCGGCTTTCGGATGGCCATAGCGATTGCGGTAGCCGATCTGGAACAGCGCCAGGCGCGGTTGCACCGCCCGCAGGAAGGCTTCGCTGGACGAGGTGCCGCTGCCGTGATGCGGCGCCAACAGCACGTCGGCGCGCAGCGCCTCGGCAGCGTCAGCCAGCAGCCGTGCCTCCTGCGCCACGCCGATGTCGGCCGGCAGCAGCAGCGCCTGCCGGCCGAGCGTGATCTTCAGCGTGCAGCCGAGCGCGTTCGGCTTGGCCTTGGGGTTGCCGTAATCGTCCGCCCGTGGATGCAGCATGTCGAAGCGCACGCCATCCCATTCCCAGTTCTGCCCCGCCTGGCAGCGGCGATGCGCCGGCGCGGTGCGCACCAGCGCGCTGTCGGAGGCCAGCGATGAAGTCACCCAGCCAACGTCGGTCTCGGCCAGGATCGCCAGCGCACCACCGGAATGGTCGCTGTCGTTGTGGCTGACCACCAGCGCATCGAGTGCGTGGATGCCGCGCGCCTTCAGATACGGCAGGATCACCCGGTTGCCGGCGTTGGCGGTGGCCGAGTACAGCGGCCCGGTGTCGTACAGCAGCCGGTGCGTCGCGGTTTCCACCAGCAGCGCCATGCCCTGGCCGACATCGAAGGCGGTCACGCGCATCTGCCCTGGCGGCGGATGAGTCGGCACGTTCAACAGCAACGGCAGCCAGCAGAAAACCCCGAGCCAGCGTACCGGCCAGCCGCGCGGCGCCAGCAGCCAGATCGTGCCGAACGCCGCCAGCAGAAAGATCCACGGCCCCGGCATCGGCGCCGACCACACCGCCAGCGGCAATCCGTTCAGCCAGCCGAGCGCCGCCGCCAGCCATTCGATCAGCGCATGCGCAGCGATCAGCACCCAACCCGCCAATGGCATCGGCAAGACGCTGCCGACCAGCGCCAACGGCGTCACCAGCAGGCTGACCAGCGGAATCGCCAGCGCATTCGCCAACGGCCCCACCAGCGATACCTGCGAAAACAGCAGAACCGTCAGCGGCACCAGCCCGAGCGTGATCGCATACTGCGTCCGGGCGGCGGCGCCGAACAGCGCGCGCCAGCGCTCCCGGCGGCTCTCGCCGGCGCCAGGTTCGACGCGGCCGACCGACACGTACAGGATGGTCGCCACCGCACCGAACGACAGCCAGAACCCCGGCCACAACACCGCCCACGGATCGAGCAGCAGCACCACCGCCAGCGCTACGCACAGCACATGCGAGACGCTGGTGATGCGGCCGCTCCAGAGCGCCGCCGCGACCACCGACAGCATGTACAGCGTGCGCTGTGCCGGCACGCCGAAGCCGGCCAGCAGCACGTACAGCAAGGCGATCGCGGCTCCGGCCAGCGCCGCCGCCTTTTGCGCCGGCAGCCGCAGCGGCAATTGCGCATCAGTGAAAAAGGAGTGGCGCCACAGCCAGAACACCAGCGACGCAAACAACCCCGCCACCATCGTGATGTGCAGCCCGGAGATGGAAATCAGGTGGCTGACGCCGGTGCGGTTGAACACCTGCCAGTCGGACTGGCTTGGTCTATGACATTAAAGTCCTGTTCTATGCCAATAAGTTCTGTTCTGGCGACGTTGTGACAATAAGATCTGATCCAACGCGGCGGGTTAACCGAAAAAGCGTGACATTAAAGTTCTGGCCTGCATTGCCATACGGGCATTCTCGAAGACTGGGACTTTTCTCGCCGGTTCCACCTGAGCAGATAGTTCGCAGATGAGCACTCACTGCAAAACATGAAACTCGTCCGTTTTGCTCAAAAATTGGGCAAAAACGCACAGTTATGACAATGAGTTCAAATCCAGATTTCGGTGTGACATTAAAGTCCTAGTCCAGACCCCAGGGTGGGCAAGCTCACGTCATCCCTGGAGTAAGGAGCGACCGTCGAAAGCTCGAACGCCATCATTGAAAGTGTGCGCTCGATGGCTAAATGAGCGTTCGCTAATGACCCCTGGCTGGTGTTAGTAACGGCACCGACGAGCAAACCACGACTCGCCTGGCACCTCGCGTGAGAGCAACGTATAGGTGTTGCGCAGTCATACGCTCGGGCTCAAGAATGACTGCGACGTCAGCCTCCAGCCCTTTGAGAAGAAGCGTACTTCCAACAGCACGCCTGCCCAGCGGTCGCCCCAAATGGCGGTTCCGCTCCCTGACCTGAATCGCCGCGCCAACGAACCCACCTTCTCCTCCGGCAGCTCTCAGCGCTGAGATACAGCAATGCAGCACTTCGGGTCGGTAGACACGAGCACCATGCTGGTTCGCGAGAGACTGGAGCAGGTCAATTGAAGTCGTGTGGCTGGGAGCCGCCATGAACACCACGGCTGCGGTTTCTGCAGGTGTCGCGGGCCTGCGAGCTCGACCACCTCGTATCGTTTCGACTCGTGAGAGGAAATTTGCAGCACCCACCCCGGTCATAAGAGAAGTCGCAAACTCTACAATTTGTCGCAGCGCGTTGGTGGGGTTCGTCAAATCGAACTGGCGGGCGAAGTTCACCAGGTCTTTCAGGTCGACCGACTCGACGGAAGTAGCGCCCGGCGTTTGCATGGTGAGTTGATGGCGACCATTGACGTTGATGGAATCACCAATAACGAGAACCCTACCGTCTCGGTTCGGTGCTTCGGTCCGGGCTGCCACCAGTCGCTGCTGTAGTTCCGCGCCTTGGGTTAGCTGAATCCACTGGACTCCCTCTGGCGCTCCGCGCAGGTCCACAGGTTGACCAGCCTGCAATGACGCGCGGGCTCCGAGTAGCCAGGTCCCCAGCGCGTCCATGCCTACAAGTCGCCATCGCCAAGGGGTCTGTAGTGTGCCGATGGGCGGGAACACGGCCTGAGCCTCACGCTCCCAATGTACCAGTGGATCGCGAAAGCCGAATATCGCCTGCATCGGGTCACCAAGGATGCAAGTGGGTAGTATCTGTGCGATGGAACAGACGATGGCGTGTTGCGCGGTATTGCAGTCCTGGTACTCGTCGACCAGCAAACGCGAATATGTCGAGCTTATGGGATCACTGATGTGACCGGCCTGGAGGAGCCGTTGTACGGAGCCTCGGATAGCTGGGTAATCGGCGTTCGGATTGGCTAGTTCGAGAACGCGTGCGTCGAGGCCCGTACGGAGCGGAAACTTGCCCGCTAACCGCATCGCAAACCCATCGATGGTCGACACCCTGTACGCTGAACTCGGGACGCTACTACGCTGGAGCCTGGCGCGTAAAGCCGCGACTCCAGCGTTGGTGTGTGTTAGCACCAAGACTGGCTTGTTGTCGGTATGCTGACCCAGGGCGTCTGCGATGAGCTGGGTCTTGCCGCAGCCAGCCGGGGCGGTAACTGAGCCTAGGCGCGTCTGAAAGATATCAATTTCAGGCGGCGGCACTCGTCCACCTCCAGAGCTGGTTTGTAATTTCTATGAAGCCCGGTTCTGCATTCGCAATGTGTGGGCCGACGATGTCTCGGGCGATTTCCTGGAAGCCACTCACAGACTTGAACCAACCGTTCTTGTTGTTGCGAGCTGCGAGTCCGAGCAATGTTCGGCTTGCTGCTGTGTAGCCGCCGTTTAGCCGTTCGGCCTCTATGGCCTCCAAGGTGACTTGTCCGTTTGACTTCGACTTGATGTGCTCGGCCATGAGCTCACGGCCGACCATTTCGTCTGCCTTATTCAGTAGCGCATGCACCGCGTCATTACTTAAATGGCGGAATAGCTCGTCCTCGAGTGCCAAGCCGGGCCGCCACGTGATGTATTGACCTCCAGCATCAACGAATCTCTCGACTAGTCCGGCGGTCGAAACAGGCTTGTCCGCGTCGACAAAGACGAGAACGCGATAGCCCAACTTGAGAAACGCCTCCCCTCGTGTGAAGCATTGGTCGGGGCTTCCTCCGCCCGCGTCCATGTATGAACCTCCGTGGGCCAGGAATGAAGTCGCGCCACACTGGACCCACCACTGGTCCATCCCGCGAGCGAATCCGACCTCGCTGGCGCCTTCGCAAACGATGATGGACTTGGACAGGAAGGCCTCGGCCGCCTTGCGCAATGTGCCCTGAGTGCCGTCGTCCGTACCCGCACATGTAGCCGTGTGGACGCCCGAACGCTGGCGCAGGACGAAAAGCTGGTTGCCAGTGAGCTCCCTGAGCGTCACCGGCGAATGGGTTGTCATAAAGACCTGCAACGGCTGGGTCTCATCCTTCGCACCCAGTGAATCGAGCAGTCGCATGAGTCGGTGCGGCTCGAGCCCATACTCCACTTCGTCTACCAGAGCGACGGTAGCGGCCGCTGCTGCCGCTCTTTGCAGCCCCGCGACAAGGAGTCGCCCCGAACCGGTTCCCAGCGAGCGTAGAGGAATGCCGGTATCGCTGTGAAGCGCGATAGCACCGTCGCCAATAGACACTGAGTGAGCATCAAGTAGCGCCTGAGCGCTCACACCAACGTCTACGCCCAGACCGGTAGCCGTCTGCGTAACCACTTGCAGCGTTTGGGCGAGCTGCGCGTCTGCCTGCGCACCAAAGGTGGCCCGGGCGGCGCGTGCCGCGCCTGCGAGTTCCGGGCCAAGGTTGGTACGCTCTTCTGTGAGCCGGTTTAATACTGAGCCCCTAGCCCAAGACAGGTTCGTGTTGGCGTAGGTCCCGATTCGGGCCGGAGCTAGGAGGCTGCGGTCCTTCCAGGCTAGGTACCGTTCTATATGCTGGAGGGCGGCTCGTTCGGAATAAAGCATCCAACTTGGCTCCAGGTCGCCCTTGACCTCAAGCTTCAGCGTCAGAACCGTTTCAAGACCTGCGCGTGGTTCGTCTTCAAGCAGCCCCGTACCAAGGTCAAATCCGCGAAGGAATTCTCCATAGGTGTCGATGTTCTTCAGCGCGTCGGGTAGTGCACCGAGCGTGACCGCGATCACGATGGTCCGGTTGACGTCTAGGCCGAAGAAGTCCGTGTCACCAAAGGGTACGTTTCTCCGAGCTCCAAGGCACAGGTCGATGGCATCGAGAATTGTCGACTTGCCGCTGTCACCTGGGCCAATAAGGCAATTCACGCCGTTGGACGGTGTCCAATCCAGCGTCTGTATAGAGCGGAAATTGCGAATTTCAAGGCGGCGGACGCGCGTCATGTTTCCTCTCAGGTGGTCTGGAAAATATCCCAACGTGGCGGAAGCTTCCCAATGGGTCTCGTCAGACATCTCCTAACGTCAGCGCTCTCAGGTAAACCGGTCACCGAGAGTTAGGCGTTGGCCGACCGCATGTATATATTGTTCGGTCAGATTTTATCTTTTAATGACGGTGTTTGGCCAAAACAGCCAGTCAATGTCAGTGATCTCCCTGAATGTCGAAGCCACATTAATTAGCTACGGAACATCCTACTTAAAAGCGGGGAATACCCCCTCCCTAGCAAAGCTGCCTATGCGAGGCAAGGACCATCAATCTCGGGAGGAAATCGCCAAACGTCTCGTTCGGGTGAATCAAGGCTTGGCAGAGGGTGTTCACGCTGCGCGACAAATTTGTCGCATTCGTCACTATCGTTCTTATCGCTAAAATTTTACGATAGCGTCAACACTGTCTAGGAGAAGAAAATGCCTTTACTTGTTGCGCTCGACGAATACGATAGCGCCCTCCAAAGTATTGCGGTCCATGCCAGTCTTGGATTGGAGAGCCCAGAGTATCAAGAGAGCGCATTACGGCTGATTCTGGCTGTCTGTCAGAAGACTGACGACACCGTGTCAGACGTGTTGACGTACGTTTTTCCGGGAACAACAAACGAGGACTGTGTGGAATAAAGCATGACCAGCCAATATCCTCTTATTACTTTAGGAACAGCACACTATTGGCGGAATTTTTGATACCCCAATCACCGCGAACAACCTTTAGTTTTCGCTCACATAGTTTGCCGGCACGCGCTCCAGATACTTCTTTAAGACCCAACCCGTTCTATATTCCTCATGCAACCAGTGGTAGTACTCAATCTCAATCCATTTTCCTTTTTTATCCAGCGCCTTCACAACTTCATTTGGTAGAAGCTTACCTTCCACCCCAGCGCCATGTTCAGGTTTTGAGCGCACCGTAGCGGTCCTTTCGCGAACAACAAATCGCTCGTCATGTGCCCGTGCAGCAGCAACTATCGCTCGATCAAGCAGGATTGTGAGACTACGGATCTGGTTGGCTTGAATCTCAATGATTTGGGCAGATTTGGCCTGGAATTCCTCGACCTTACTTTTATCCTGCAGGCTGGATGACTCTTGATAAATAAAAATCAGAAGAGTTAACAGCAGACTCAATATAGTCAACGCGTCAGACTGCTTTCGACTGAGGAGCCCCTTTTCCGGAGGTTCCCCTGCTTCATGCAACATACCATCGGGATCGATGCCCAGGTGTGCAAGCTGTCCTTCCAGCCCCTCCTTGCCCAGGATCTGGGCGAGCGCACCAGCTGAGCTCCAATCGATGGCAGGCAGGGTCACCTTGCCAAATCGGTCTTGAAGCTCTTTGAACGAACCCACCAACCCCAGCACCTCGCTGGGCACTTCCCACCGCTTGTTGACCCGTTCGAATTCTTTCAGGTAGCTCTGTAAGCTGGAACCGATAGCAGCACGCTCGAATATCTCCCGAGTCCGATCGTGAGAAGCATTAAGCTGCTGCAAAGCCCCCATGTTAGCCACTGAACCCAGGGCGGATGTCGGATCTAGAAAGCCCTTGAATTGCTCAGCTATAGTTCCAAGCCCGGCAAACTCCTTGGCGATCCGGCTAGTTGACTCAACAGCCATCAAGCTCTTACGGATGTCGGCCAAGGGTTCGAGCATTTTGCGAATGCGCGCTTGCTGCTCGTCTTGTGCCTCCTGCCACTGCCGAATAGCTTGCATAGCAGCGGTGTCTTTCCCTATGAGAGCCTTGTACTGGGACGCCAGAGTCATTGCTGGGCTCTGAAGATCTTTGACTAGCTGCGCATACGTTGATCCAACCTTCGACAACTCCTGCCAGTGCTTGGAGATCGAATTGGTCTGGGCCAATGCGTCACGCCAGCGCGCACGATCTTCTTCCATGCGAGCTAACTCTCGGGCCATGCCCCCTGCAGACCCAATAGCTGCTAATTTTCCGATATCAAGCGTCACAGTTTAGGCACCCAGTTCACGACGCAGCGTCTTTTATCGCCTGCCAGTTCTTATTCTCTACCCAGGCAAATCGGCAGCGGCCGCCACTACGCCTCGCCCAAAGCTCCCCGATCCGTTTTTTCTCCTTGCTATCGGAACCGTCTGCAATATGGTCGCCCTTGTACTCAACAGCGAGGTATACCCCAGACTTCATTTTCACAACGAAGTCTGGATAGAACTTGTCTGAAGCAGTCTGCAACCAGAAGGACGTTGGCTTCTTCTCGACGTTCCGCACCCACCATTCCACATCCGCAAGTTGGTTGGCGATGAACTCAGCACATTCAAATTCTTCTCCCTTAGCCTTTAGATTCCCGATAACCGGGAAGAAATGGCGCTTCAAGGGAATAAATCCGGCGTAAGGAGTGTCGTAGGCGTATCGGCCCTGCTCGAACACCACTGCATGCTCATCTCGGATCTCGAACCGACTCTCATCACCTAGCAAATCCTCAAAGACCCTCTGTTTCGCGAGCTTCAGCCCGGCAACCAGCTTGCGCTCCAAGGCACCTCTAAGCCGAAATTTTCGGTACGCCAGCTCATCCAGAGAGAAGCTTCGGGAATCTATCAAGTAAGTCACCGCTGCATTGAGCCAAGCCGCCTTTTGAGGACCATCTGCATAGGGAAAATAGATGTTCCGATCCAACCAATGCACCAGGTCAGTGGCCTCCCAGCCTTGTTCATGCCCGAACAGCGCGAACTGGCTATCTAGCCGGTCATAAACATCGCACTCAATCCTTTCAAGCTGGGAAATACTCAAGGATGCACGGCGCATCGCTTCTACGTCATGAACAAACTCGGCTTCGGTCAGCTTGCAGTCGAACTCGTCAATCTCCCAGTCCGCGTCAAGAAGCGGCGTCTCGTCGAAAACATCAAAGAAACCTGGCTGGTTAAATGTCAGAAGAGGTACAGAGGCAGATTGCCCAAGTTCCGCTGGAGTCTTCTGGCGAGCAGGCGGCGCCGCTCTCACCGCCATCTGCGTATCCAATTGCTCCCGAACTGATTTGGCCACATCAGGCTGCTTGAAGGTTTCCGCAATTCGCTTAAGCTGAGCGGCCGTCACCGATCCTTTCACCGTCATCGTGCCGGCTTCCGGGGATAGCTCCACCTTGTCTCGCACTGATTTCGGCAAGGCTGCGATCGCGTCCTCGTCGGGCATCGCAACCGTATCTCCGACCTCCGGTAAGGAAATAGTGAGATCGAGCTCGTTAGCAAACAGGCCACCTAGCTCCCCGTCATCCTCGTCCTGGGTGCGAATCAGATCTTTGGTTTCGAGCCGCTCGAACCCACTCTGTACGAGACCGTCCTTGAGGTTCTGAACAGTAGCAGCAAGCTCGTTCGAAACTACGTAGGCATAGCTTCGATTCAGTGCCTCTTGCTGCTTCCTGGACACGTGCGGCATCCGCAGTACGCGTCCCAGCACCTGTTCGACTGCGGTGGCTGATGTCGTATTCCGGAACGAGAACAGGACGTAGGCGTAGGGACAATCCCACCCCTCACGCAGCTTATCTACCGTGATGATGAATTGCGGATAATCCGGGTCGCCAAGCTTTTTCCCGCTCAGCTCGTCCAAAGCGCCAGTCGCAATGGCAATCGAGTCAGCGGGAATGTTGAAATCGTCTATAAGGTGCTGCCGTACCCGATCTGGCGTGAAGGTTTCACGATCCTGAACTTTGCGCTCAGCCTGGATCAACATCACTACTGGGCTGATGACTTCGCCAGTGACCTGTTGTTCTTCCGCTGCCTCCTTCTCAAGCTGTCGCAAGCGAGCAATCGCCTCAGTCAAGGAGACACGCCATTCCGGATGGATTGCCAGCTCCAACGGCAGCTTGAGCATGTTCTCGGCTTGAAGGGTCGCGGCAGAAACGCTGCGCAACACGTTGGAAGGCTGGCTTGCGCGGTCTGGGGTTGCGGTGAGCTCAAGGATGCACGAGGGATTCAGGCGAATCAGGGTGTCGACCGCGAGCGGCGTTCCCTGGTTATGGGCCTCATCCACGATGATGTAAGGACGCCGTAGTCGAATCACATCAAGGAGCGAGCAGTCACCTTTTTGTGCACTCGAGGCTCCCTCAAAATGAGGCATCAACGCTCCGTTCTGCCGGTATACCCGAAGCCCATCAGCCGTGTCGCGCTTGAAGCTCTGCATTGTCGCAACGATGATGGTGTTGCCGGTGTTCAGGGTTGCTGGCTGGACATACAGCGCCTCTTCGATGTCCAGAACGTGAACTGAGCCAAACAGCTCCTGCATGTCCTCATGCAGGAGCTCTCCCTTCGTTTTTAGTGCGTACAGCGTTTGCTCACGAATTGGATCTGACGGCACCAACCAAAGAATTACCGAGTGATCAGTGGCCAAGAACGATTCGTTGACGCGCTTGATCGACTGGCCAGCAATGCGAGTCTTACCTCCGCCTGTGGGCACGCGCAAACATACGTACGGAACTTCATCCGCCCCAGGAAGCGGATGGTAAGGCAGTTCATGGCCGAAGAACTCAGCAGTGCTCTCAGCGAATGCAGCTGCAGGACTTTTCAATTCCCGTGTGCGAGCCAAAAAACCTGATAAGGCATCCAGGAGCTTCCCTTGATAATCCTTGAGGCTATTATTATTTAGAACCATGTTTTAACCGCCAATTCATAGGGGAGCTGGTGAAATGTTATGCCAAGTTTTGCTAGCTTTGACTTATCGAAGCGTGTGCGCTCACCATAGACAGTTATAGGACCTTTAAAACCCGGAACCAGCTCTTTCAGATATGCAAGAGTTTTCGAATTAAGAACACTCCCGCCCGTTTCAGTCTTATCTTTGGCAATGCTGTTGTATAGCAAAAAAATAGCACGACCATTATGCAAGCCAAGATATGGAGAGTCTTGACATTGCGTGAACTTAGGAGGCTCGCCTCTTCCCGTTCCTGTTTCAGCAAACCAAACAAATTCTGCCAACCGAGAAAATGGCACCTCAGAGTTAATAACCCCATTCGCATCGAACAGTGGCTGCTGAGAGAGCCTACAGAATTGAAAATCGCCACCGAGGCCAGGGACTTCCTCTTCAATATCAAGCTCTCCGGTCACAATCAAGTCGCCATCCTTGATTTCTTTTTTAATCCGACTGAATCGCTTACCCTCAGCTTCTTCGATCTCAGCTATTGTGTCGAGAAGCTCTCCTGAATTCTTAAAATTCGTAAATGAAAGTCTCTCCCGAAGCAGCTCTTCCCTAGCAACACCGGTATATGGATATCCTCTAATTACGTTGGCGACCCGTCTTGCAGTTACCCCACTAGCCACACTATCATTCATTTCAATAAGAATGAACCTGCGCGTGCCACCGTCCAGGGCATTTTGCTTTAAAACGGCATGACCTGTTGACCCAGACCCAGCGAAAGAGTCCAAAACAATGGAATCTTTATCTGTAGCCAACTGCAATATTCTTTGAATTAACTGCCAAGGCTTCGGCGTATTAAATAATTCCTGCTCTTGCTCACCCAGGATCGCTCGTAATTCTGTTTTTGCTCCAGAGTTTGTACCAGCGAAGCGATGTTCCCACCACGTTGAAGGGACAACACCTGCTTTGGCCTCGTCCAGGAATTTCTTTATGCGCGGACTGTTATTGCCAGTCTTTCCCCACCAAACCCTATTGTCACGATCCAATTCCCAGAGTTTATCCTCTTCCATACGCCAGTAAGTTCCCCTTGGTGGTCCTTCTACCAAGCGTCCTCCCGGGCATTTAATACTGTATGTCCCTTTGCTGTAATAGTTTCTCGACTGAAGGGCGTTGCTTGTCCAATCACCGCGAGGATCGTTATCGGGATTGGAATAATCATCCTCAGCTGACGCACTTCGAGGTAGCAAATGTCGAGTCCACAAGTCCTTTTTTCTGGCATACATAACCACATAATCATGCATCTCAGAAAAATGCTTTGCACTATTTTTTACGGTGAATATTTTTTGCCAGGCTATCGTTGCAACAAAATTCTTTGAACCAAAAATCTCGTCCATTAACAAACGAAATGGCCCTATTTCGTTATCATCCAATGAAACAAATATTGCGCCATCATCTCGGAGAAATTGTTTTAACAGCAATAAGCGCGGATACATCATGCACAGCCATCGATCATGACGATCTAAGGTTTCCCCCTCTTTGCCTACAACCTCGCCAAGCCATTTTCTTATCTCAGGGCTGTTGACATTGTCGTTATAAACCCAACCCTCATTCCCCGTGTTGTAGGGTGGATCAATGTAGATGCATTTGACCTGCCCGGCGTACCGAGGCAACAGCGCTTTCAATGCATGGAGATTGTCTCCTTGAACAATCAAATTTCCGCTTTCCACTTCACCACAAGACAAACCGGGCACTGCTTCCAATAAACGGAATGGCACCTCCTTGTGATGAGTTTCAACGGCTTCTTTTCCGATCCAGTTCAACGTTGGCATTCAATTCTCAAATCTTATATTTTCTGATTAGCCGCGCTTTTCACACCGGCACTTTAGTTCAAATACCGACAAGGCTATCTACAGCGCTTTAATCGGCCCTCTGGACGTATCCGGCCTAGGATCGCGATATCCCGGGGCCAATCGTGCATTGCTTGCTCCGTACAGTGCCAGAGGATCCTTCAGCCAAAGGGCATACTCAAGCCCCTCAAGGCTATGGTCAGGAGAACAATCGATCGTGGACATTCGAAGCATGTAACCCGCATTCGCTGCCCGGACTTTGACGTGCAGGACACCGTCAGGCATGTCGTAATCCATCATCACCACCTCGGGACGCGGGTGGCTTGGATGCGGAACTAGCTCGAGCTCAATGATCCGGTTCCACTGGACATCCTTTTCGGCTTTTTCTTCCTCGCCGATGGGGCTCTCCTCTAAGACGACGGGGTTCTCCATACGAGTGAGCACGAAATCACGGAATCCTTTACGCCTGCGATCGAAGGCCCGTACGTGCCATCGAATGCCGATGTCGACAAGGGCTATGGGAACGATCTCACGTTCAGTACGACCACTTTCTACCGATGTGTAGACAAGCTTGACCGCTTTGCCGCGGTTGATGGCACGCGTAATAGGCGCCAAGACCGACATCTTGGGCTGATTCAGCGCTGTAGGAAACTCGCATCGGACCATCGACTTCAGGGAATCACCCACCCCTTCGCCAAACCCATGGGACAACGCTGTTAGTACGCGTTGAGGCGAATGATCAAACAGGGGAACGAAGCTCTCTGTAGGGCGATAAACCTTGTCGACGTTGTCAAGAACCAGGTTTTCAGGCGCGATCTCCCTGTACTGCGCGATGTCACGAGTCGCCGCAGCTGGGCCAGTGCCAAAGCGGCCTACCACGTCAGCACGTCGTAGCTCCCCAAGGAAGTACAACTTGAAATCTATGTGCGACAGCCGCTCACGCTGGGCTTGAGTCAGCTCATCCAGTAGCGCGCGTCTCTGTTCAGTCGTGTTCGTAGTCATCCCAAGATGATAACAAACCATGCGACGTAAGGCGATATATTTATGCGCTTGATCTAATCATTTTGATGATGTAAAGTGATCGCACAAACTATGAATGGAGGCTTACATGGCAAAAAACCATCCAGTCGGAGACGGCCATCGAGTTGGCGCGGTGCGAGATCGCAGCCAAACCCAGACCCCTTCTGGTCATTACGTCAAACGTGATACCGGAACAGGCCGCTTCATGGACGTTAAAACATCGGACAAGACCCCGTTCAAGGGTGTGCGTCGCGAGAAACGGTGACCTACATGCCAGATCAACGTCCATCTTGCACAGCACGGGCGCATCGTTCGCCCCTGACCGAACCCTTGCATTGGTCCTACTCGCTCGTGAAGAAGGAGGAATTTGGATGTTGACTGGGCACGACACTCATTTGCCAGACCAAGGCGCAAAGCCTAGTCAGGATCTAGGAAGCCAGACTGGCGCTACAGCTCCCTTCCATGTTTTGGCGCTATCCGGCGGCGGCTTCCGGGGGCTGTACACCGCCACCGTCTTGAAGCACCTGGAGGAGCAGCTGGGAACGCCACTGGCCAAGCGGTTCGATTTGATCTGCGGAACCTCAGCTGGTGGGTTGCTTGCTTTAGGGCTAGCAGCCGAAATTCTGGCGCCTCAGCTGCAAGACATGTTCGAGCACCACGGCAGTCGCATTTTTGGCGGCTCGACAGGGATCAGGCGTCTTTTCCCTCAAATCTTCAAAGCCAAATATGCGCCCGACGGATTGAAGGCAGTCCTGACCGAAAACTTTGGCGATCTCACCCTCGGCGACCTGAAGCATCGCGTACTTATCCCGACGGTTAATTACTCCAAGGGCAACGGGCAGTTCTTCAAGACGCCGCACTCCCAAAGGTTCTTCATGGACCACAAGCGCAAGCTTGTGGATGTCGGGTTGGCGACTGCCGCAGCGCCGACGTACTTCCCGCTGCACGCCATCGGGGAAGAAGGTGTCTTTGCTGATGGAGGTCTGGTCGGCAACTCTCCAGGTTTCTTTGGTTTACATGAAGCCCACCACGTCTTGGGAGTGCCGCGCGGGAAAGGAAACGTCCGAGTCCTTGCGATTGGGACGATGACCCTGGGTGCAACGAAAAGTGGCAGCACGGGCCTTGACTGGGGTATCAAACAATGGGGAACACGAATCTTCGACCTCGTCATATCTTCGCAAGAACACTCTGTCGACGCGATGCTGAGCCATCTGCTCGAGGAAGACTATGTCCGGATCGATGACCCTGCCACACCGGATCAGAGCAAGGACATTGCAGCTCTCGATGTGGTCACTCCAGCCTCCATCGAAGTGCTAAAGAGCCGAGGAACACAGGCCGCCCGTCGGGCTCTGGGTGATAAGGCACTGACACCATTTTTGAATCACACCGCCGCTACCCCCGTGTTCTTCCACGGGCCTAACAAAACCGTGGAGAACCACCATGCTTAACCTGAGCTCTCTCTTCTACTCTGGCGTGGAACAACCTACGCTCCTGGATAACATCACCCTTTCGGATCAACGTTGCGAGTTCATCCTGGAAGCCAAGGAGGCTATCCGTACCCAGTTGCGCACCGGGCTTCCGACCGTTCTTAAAGAGCTCGGGCACCCAGGGGCGGCTGTTCAGCCGCGCTTTTTCACGCAAGGATCTTGGGCATACAAGACGCTCAACGCACCTGCGCATCCAGAGCAACAAGCGGACATCGATGATGGCGCCTACCTGCCACTGAGTTTCATGCGGCTCACCTCGAAGCCGAGCATAGCCAGCAAGGTGTTTTTCGCGGCAGCTGAAACAGCCCTGATGCCACTGGTTCAAGAACGCAAATGGCGCCTCATTACTGACAAGCCAACGTGTATTCGTATTGAAATAGCCCAGTTCGCTCATATCGACGTTCCTTTGTACGCAATTCCGGATGAGCAGTTTGAACAACTGCGCAAAGCAGCTCTCTCTACACACGGCTACTACGCTCTTGATGAGGCGATGAAACGCGCCGAGCGTGATGCTTGGACGGCACTACCGCACGATCAGGTGCTCCTCGCCCACCGGGAAGACGACTGGGTTAAGTCTGATCCACGACCAGTAAAACGATGGTTCCTCGGCGAGGTAGAACGACACGGCGAACAGTTCCGCAGGGTTGTTCGCTATCTCAAGTCCTTTAGGGACTGGCAATGGGTACAGGGAGGCCCGTCATCGATCCTTCTTATGGCTGCGGCGGCTCCTTTGTTCGATTCGCGTGATCGCAGAGACGACCTTGCTTTGCTCGACTTGCTTGATAGCCTGCCCGGAGCCCTGCGAGAAGGCGTTCTTTGCCCGACAGACCCCAATGAGTCGCTAACGGAGCGACTCGGGGCGCCTGGAGTCGAGGATGCCGCGAAAAAGCTGGAGCAGCTTGAGGAGGCGCTCCGGGGAGCGATTCATGCGAGCTCGCCAAGCCAGGCGATCATCTGGGTACAAGGGCAGTTCGGACCAAGGTTCCCGAATGCCCCTGAGCGCGTCAAAGCAAGCTCCGCTACAGCAGTGGTTCAAGCCACTCCGGCAGCGATTGTGTCAACGCCGCTCGTAGGGCGTACTCAGGCCGGCTGATGAGCGACGAGACCCAGCTGTCTAAGCTTACCCGCGCGATGAAATCACGTGGGTTCGCCTACATAGGGCGGGATGCGAACGATTGGCTAGCGTTCAAAGGGGTCATGGCAGCAGCAGACGCCACACACGCAGCGTATGTAGCTGTTGATCCGGCCGGCGTGGAGCTTCCTCGCATTGGTGTACAGCTACCCCCTGGAACGCCGAGTGTTTTGGCCCATGTCGGTGCCAACGGCCAAATCTGTTACGCCGCCCAAGGGAGCGTCGTTCTGGATATTTTTGACATCGCTGGCCAGACGTTAGGTTGCCTTGATCGGGCCGAGGAAGTCTTGAATCTATCGTTGCGCGGCAAGATGGATCAGGACCTAGAGGACGAGTTCTTCGCGTTCTGGCACGGTGATCTCTGCTTTCTTGACATCTACCCCGGCGATCCAGGAGCACTCGACATCCTATTTGCCAGGCGCGGCAATGCTGAAATCAGCGCTGTATTCGTCACTAACGACGTAACCCGCACTCGCGAGAAGCTTCAGGCCATGTCGCTCCAAGAGCGAGACGTACTGAAGGGAGCCGCTTTCAGGGTAAGCACTTCTGCAAAACCAAAACCGTCACAAGGTGTATGGCCACCTCCAACGGTAGCCGCGTTGTTGAAATGGCAGGGGATGCTTGATCCGGCGGCAAGGCGCAACATAGAGCGCCGGTTGCTTCAATCGATGTCTGCCAGGCAGAGCGTGGCACTGTGTGTCGTAGATTCACCACTGACACAGTACGCCTTCTGGGCTGATTTCGAAGTCAAAGATCAGCAGGACTCTCGATCACGACAAGATCCAAGAGTAATGCTCTACGCCTCAAAAGTGCATCCTATGATTTCGATCAGAATGGACGATAAATACGTCGCCGAACGCAACGTGCCTGGGAATCCGACTCTAGCGGGCAAGCGCATCGCCCTTCTTGGGTGTGGAACCATCGGAGGCTTTCTGGCGGAATTTCTGGTGAAGGCTGGCGCTGGCCTGAATAATGGCGACTTGGCCCTCATTGATCCAGATATCCTGCTTCCACAAAATGTCGGCAGACACCGCCTAGGGCTAAATCGAGCATTACAGAACAAGTCCAATGCTCTAAGGGAAGAGCTTTCGCTCGCAGCGCCGACGGCTAAGATTCGAAGCCTACCCGTGAGAGCGGAGGAAGTCGACCTGACCTCCTTCGACTTGATCATCAATGCAACAGGAGAAGAAGCATTAGGCCACTACCTGACACGCGCAACCACTGACTCAGGGAATTTTGTCCCGACGCTGTCTGTGTGGGTTGAGGGGCCTGGCGTCGCAGTACGAGCTCTGTTTCGCGATACTGAGCAAGCAGCATGCACTCGCTGCCTTTCAGACGCCCATCGAATCTCGCTTCACCCCGTAGTAAACGAGCCAGTGCCGATCGAGTTGGCGGGGCACGGATGCGAAAGCTTATATGTACCCTTCCCAGCCAGCGTCTCGGTTCAGGCCGCATGCCTGGCTATCGAAATGACAACCAGTTGGGTGGCGAACCAACCTGGCCCACGGCTGCGCACTCGGGTGACTCGACCTGGCTTTAGTCAAGCCGCACCCGATAGCGATCCAGTGCGGCAACCCACGTGTGCATCATGCCATTCGTAGCTGAATGGTCGACTGCGGACAAACGCAACCTGGTGGTTTTTTCGCCAGATGTTCTCAGGGTTTTCAAGCGTTATCGGCAGCGGTTCTTTTGGCAGCCCGAGGGTGGAGGCATTCTCTTAGGGCGCAGGCGCGGCAAGCATCTGGAGGTCATGCTTGCAACGGAACCAAGCCCTAAAGACAGCCGCTCAGCATTTTCCTTTGTTCGTGAAGCTGATGGGCATGCGGAACTTGCTGAACAAGCCTGGTGCCAGGGCGAAAAGCAGATCGACTATCTTGGAGAGTGGCACACTCACCCGCAGAGGGTGCCGACGCCGTCAAGCATCGACCGGCGTGAATGGGGGAAATTGGTACTTCAACGGCCTAAGTTAACGCCCATTTTGGTCGTCGTGGTCGGTACGAAAGCAATACATGCGGAACTCATTGATGGCACTCAAGGTAAGGTGCTGTCGCCAATAGAATTGTCGGAATAGGCTCTACTCGACCGACAACTCATCAGGACAACAAATCCGGCACCCAGGCGGCCAGCGGCCGCAGCCCTACGGTAGTTGGATCCTGCGTTCCGTAGGGGCTAGTCGATTCCCCGCCTGTACCACCTCGGCTCTGGGTGCAGAAACTGGGCATCCGCGCTCAATGAGTGCATCAGCCACAGATCGAGTTGCAATGCCTCGGATTGCTGGATGACTTATGGGAAATTATTTGCGAAGCATAATTACTGCTATCGAATAAGTTCGAATAAGACCCATGGCTAAATCCCCATACTTCCGACGTCACCAAGTACGCCGAAGCCATCAAACAAGACCTGATACACCGTCACCTACACCGCCATTTCCTCCAACGGCGGTGTAGGCCCAGGTTCATTGTGCAGCTTCGTAGGCCGCACATTCATTGACGACATCGAAGCTGCATTTGTCTTCCCACGCTGAGATTTCTAGAAAGATCCATCCTTCGCCGCCATCGACGACGCCGGTGTCAATTCGAATGGTGTTGCGACCTTCCCGCAAATACGGGCGGAAGTCGACGTTCGCATCGTAGTCCCAGTTCGTGCTGCGCTCCCACTGAGATTGCCACGTGCGGCTGGTTTCCCAGGCAGAGACCCACTCTGTGCAGTAGCTCCCATCGCCATAGTCATACCATTTGGCACACTTCGTACATTGGCCGGAATCATCCGTGCCAGTCGGGCAGTATTGGCGTTCGTACCAGCGGCCCCACTGATCGTATGTTGAGTTATAGGAGCCCCCGTTGTAGTCTGACCAGAGCCAGTTGCCATTGACCGACACGGCCAACAAGTCGTCAAAGCCCACGTGGTAGATGCGAAAAGTCCGAACGTTTGCCACATCACGGATATCGACGGTGAATTCCCGCTTGTAGTAGCCCGTAGACCAGTAGTTGTCCCCGATGGTGCCAAACCGGTAGCGATAGGTCACCGGATCCACTTGGCCCACCAACACGATGCTTGAGTCTCCGGTTTGCGCGCTCAAGTCCAAGCCGCCTGATGTGATCAATGACTCCCGTGTGCAGTTTTTGGGTACAGCTACTGTCTGGCAGCTATACTCGGCCGTTACCCGCTCCTCGTGGCAGATCTCTGTCGAGCGGGTGCGCGTGTAGGACACCTTCTCCATGGTGTAGTCCTGCTTGGTCGAGCAACTACGCATGGCCAGTGGCACGTCGGCGCTGCAGGACTCCTTCCAGGTGTTGGTATTGACTACTTCCTTCAAGCACTGCGGAACGCTGCTGCAGTCCTGGCCTTCCGGAGCCACTTGGGCCGTGAGCGCGATCGGTCGGATGCCCGACTCGTTCGTGTAGCCTGGATCGCACACACTCACCACACCGTCGCTTGCGATGCCGTTCTGGATCTGCTGCAGGCACTCGCTGCCGTTGGCGGCATACTTGGCCTGGTACTGCGGGATCAGTGCATTGCCCTGCAGCTTCTCGATGGTTTCCCAGCTCGAGGAGTGGTCCTTGGGGTTGGGCACGGCAGCGCTGCCGCCGGCCAGCATGTCTTTTGTGATCTGCACCTTGTAGCGGTAGGCCACGCGCAGGCCAATCGCCGAGGCGCCGGTCTCGTTGTCCTTGAAGGACTGCACGATCTTCAGCGCCGTCATGTTGTCCGAGTCCGCCGAGAAGCTTGGTGATACGCCACCGGTGAGTGCCGGGTAGAACACCATCGCCAGGCCGTTGTTGGACTTCTCGGCATCGGTGGCGTTGGCCGGCAGTGAGGCCTGCCAGTTAATAGTCGCGGGCGAACTCCAGCCGTTCAGGCTGTTCACTGGCTCGGTGTCGCAGGCCGGCTTCATGCAGACCTGGCCAAACGGAGCTTTGAAGTTGGGCGCCGAGGGATCGGAGGAGCACGGCACGGCATTGTCAGGGTTCACGACCGGATTTCCGCGAGCCGTGGCCGTGCACACCTGCACCTTGGCCTGCGCGTTGCCATTGGCCGCCACCGAGCACTCCAGCATCTTGATCGCCACGCCGGCGACCATCTTCACCTCCTTGTCACCGCAGGCCAGGGCCGCGGTGCCCATCTGCGAGGAGACCGAGTTCGACGAGTCGTCATCGCCTGCAAAGGAGAACGAGTCTACCCCGGTCAGCGCCTTGGTCGACATCTGCATGGAGGAGTAGTCCATGCTGTCGTCGCTGCCGAACAGGCTGCGGCAGTTCTTGCCCTCGGCGTCACACTCCTGGGCACCCTTGTTCATGAACGTGGTGATTGCACCGACCGCCTGGGCCTTGGCAATGTTCTGGTTCTGCACCAGCGTCGGGTCTTTGATCACGCCGTTGACGGTAGGAGGCCCTTCTTGTGCGCTAACCACGCCAGCTACAACGAGGATAGAAAAGACGATTAACTTTTTAAACATAGACTGCTTTGATGGTACGTTGATCAACTCCGGGCTCACGCATGCAACTTTTCACATCCGTTGGGCTGACCCTAACAGAACGGAAGAATCCGCTGCTTTCAGTCAACTATTCCTTCGGAAAGCCACTGGCTGGCATGAAGTACAGCGTGGTGCTTCTGTCGCCAACTATGTATAGGCTCGCTACGCACCAGATAATGTCGCGAGCTGCGTGTGGCTTAGGCTTCTGATCGGTCAAAGGATCTCAGCAAGAGCCATCGGTCGTCGTGCATTGCGAGCGAGGTTTCTCCAGATCCTGTGCGGTAGTGCTGGGGCTACCTAAGCTCTACGGCTTCCAGGTTGATATGTCAGAGCTGACGCAAGCCAATCTCTCGGTTGTGGCAGGTGCTGATGAGGCAGCCTACTGGGAAGAGGAAATGACGACGCAGAAGCGTTGAGTCGAAGTAGCGCAGTCTCTAGGTAGCAAAAAGCCCGAAGCGGCTACTGCTGCTTCGGGCCTGGGTGCGGACAATCAACACTTACTCGATGACATCCCCGGGCGTTGAGCTATTGGTCGTGCCGCCATTGCCCAGCTTGCCGTATTGGCCAGCTCCCCAGCACTTCGCAACACCAGAAATCACTGCGCATGTGTGGGTGGCGCCTGCACTGATGCTCGAGACCCCCGAGCCCAGGCCAGCTACATACACGGGTGTAGTGCGCAAGGTCAGGCCGCCGTCGCCCAACTGATTGCTGTTGTTTTCTCCCCAGCACTTAGCAGCGCCGGAAATCACTGCGCATGTGTGGGTGGTGCCTGCACTGATGCTCGAGACCCCCGAGCTCAGTCCAACCACATTCACGGGCGTAGTGCTTTGGGTCGTACTACCGTCGCCCAACTGGCCGGTGGCGTTACGTCCCCAGCACTTCGCAACACCAGAAATCACTGCGCATGTGTGGCCGTTGCCGGAACTGATGCTGGAGACTCCCGAGCTCAGTCCAACCACATTCACGGGCGTAGTGCGTTGGGTCGTACTACCGTCGCCCAACTGGCCGGTGGCGTTATATCCCCAGCACTTAGCAACACCGGAGTCCACCGCGCAGGTGTGGTTGCTACCTGCACTTATGCTTGAAACCCCTGTGCTCAGTCCAATCACATTCACGGGCGTATTGCGTTGGGTCGTGCTACCGTCACCCAACTGGCCGCTGCTGTTGTCTCCCCAGCACTTCCAAACACCTGAAAGATTCGCGCAGGTATGGCTGCCGCCTCCAATGATGCTTGAAACCCCTGTGCTCAGTCCAACCACATTCATGGGCGTATTGCGTTGGATCATGCTACCGTCGCCCAGCTGGCCGAATGCGTTACCACCCCAGCACTTCACGCCACCGGCTTCAGTAAGGGCACACGTATGATCATAGCCAGCTGCAATCTGCTTGACCTTCAACACTTGGCCGCCTACCTCGATGGTGTAAACCGCCTGGCCGTCAGCCCCTTTGTAGGTGGCTAGCACAGTGAAATTCGTCGGAGACGTGGTCTTTGTCGTCGGCGTTCCGGTTACCTGGCCTGTATCCTCATCCAGCGTCAGTCCTGCGGGCAAGCTGCCTTTGGTCAGGCTCCAGCTTGCTGCAGTTTTATCCGGCGACGGATCGCCGGTGACATCTAGATAATCTTGCAGCGAATGCGTGTAAGCCTGGTTGACCGTCGCCTTCGGCAGTGTGGCGCCAGCCAGGTTCACCTCGAGATTGAGCGCCACCTCGATGGAATAGTCAGCCTGGCCGTCCTTTCCTCTGTAAGTGGCACGAAGGGTAAAGCTTGCCGGGGAGGTCGTTGCCTCGGTAGGGGTGCCACTCACCACACCGGTGACAGGGT
>Ga0222424_100239_pt1 | contig 46628 bp, 44 predicted proteins | sample 2B2ome_FD_182468 | JGI IMG/M metagenome (GOLD analysis project Ga0222424, IMG submission 182468) | Enriched microbial communities from leaf-cutter ant dump, University of Wisconsin, Madison, United States - 2B200A (version 2) | ecosystem: Environmental > Terrestrial > Nest > Insects nest > Nest... | reverse complement strand
AGGGGCTGGATCACTTCCCATTCAAAATCCGTCAGATCAAAGCGCGCCATGACCACCTCCTCTCATCGGGGAAGTGAAGCACAACGCGCTCAAGTGCTGAAGTAATTTATGGGTATGTGACCTAGAGAACGGTTGGATGATGCGATCACGCTGACCCCGAGAGGCGCGCGTTAAGATATCCTCGACCGCACTTGGCATCCGCTCGATTGAGACGGTGTTCAAACGCACCAAGCGCGGGACATCCTTTCGTCTGCATGTTCTTAAGGGACCTTAGGCGTGGCAGCTTTGGTGTCCGGGATAGCTTTTGGATCAAGATCCCAGCGTACTTCGCAAGAAGTCGAAGTCGCAACCTTCGTCTGCCTGCAAGACATGGTCGCGATAGAGCATGTCATAGCCGCGCGGTACAGGGCGCTTCTCGGTCTTTTTCTCCGCGCGCCGGGTTTCCAGTGCCTCATCGGAGACGAGGAGGCGGATAGAGTGGTCTTTGACGCTGAGCACGATCCTGTCGCCGTTGCGGACAAGGCCGATCGGGCCGCCGGAGGCGGCGTCCGGGGCGACGTGGAGGACGATGGTGCCGTATGCGGTTCCGCTCAAGCGGGCGGCAAGATACTGCGCGAGGTGAAGACGACGGCGCGGCCGCTCTTCTCGAAGAGGTTGGGGTCGGCGATGGGCTTGACGACATTGCGGTCGACCCAGGGATAGGCCGCCGCGATGCGGTCGCCGATGGTTTCGCCGGTGATCGTCTCGCAGTCGAGATGGAGGAGATGCTTCAATTCGCGCATGACGGCGGGACAAAAAGTCGCCGAGCCGCCTTTTTAAGGCGCGAGCGACGGCCAGCCGCGACGTCTGGGGTGATGCTCATCTCAACACGCTGCGATAGAGTTGGATCCAGTCGTTGCTTCCGATGCCGCGGCATTCGCCCATCGTGCTGAGCGCAACCAGGGCGAAGGAGGCGCCCGTCCAGGCATAGCTGCCGGTGGTCCCGCAATCGCCGATACCGCGCCCCTTGGAGAAGAATTCCAGTCGGCCCGTCTTCGGATCGTAGTCCGCGTTGGTCAGCATGTTTTCCATGCCGTCCTCGGCTTCAGGAAAGATGACGGGCCTTGCCGTCGCGAGATCGTCGCCCTTCATCGTCCAGAAGCCGGTGGTCAGGTTGTAGGCGCCGCGCGAACAGCCGATGCCGACGAGACGAAGCTCGTGATCGAGCGGCCATGCCGTATCGGAGTCGATCAGCGACGGCTCGTCGTCGCACAGATCGGACTCCTCCTGCTGAACCTGCCTGCGCAGGGCGGCGGCGAGCGCCTTTCGGCGTTCCTCCGGCAAGACGACGCTCGCCGGCCGGGCGATCACGACGGGCGGAGCGTGCGCGGCGGGAACGCGCGTACCGGAGCCCTTGCGGATGATGGCCGTCGGGGTGCCGAGCCGGCCTTGCTGCTCGTCGATCCGCAGCATCGCGGCGACGAAGCCGGACAGGGAAACGCGCGCCGACAGCCCGGGAGCGGTGACCATGAGCTGCGTCGCCTTGCGGGCGGCGGCGAGCAGCGCCGCCGTCTCGGCGGGCTCGAAAGCGAGGGTGCGGATCTCGCCATCGGCTCCAGGCTGTTTCGCATCGCGGTGGATCGGGGGAGCGCCGTCGAGTTTGACCTCTACGGCGAGGACCGGCCGCCCCCAGGTGCCGAACAATTGGAGGATCAGCTTTGCCGGGGCATCCGGACCGGCGGCCCGGTCGAGGCGCAGATAGGCGATCGGTTCGTCTTCCGCATGCGGCAGCGAGAGCGCGGTGCAGTGCCTGACATTGTCGCAGCCGACCATCCAGTCGCCGAACGTCGCCGGTTGAGGCTCGGCGGCACCGGCCGCTGCCGGCGGCAGGACAAGGCTGGCGATCGCCGCACAGGCCCTTATGGCGTTTGCGACCCGATTTCCTGCAACGCGCGGCATGATCGTCTCCCGTGCCCCTGTCGGCCCAGAGCATTTCCGCTTTTCCCTGAATTGCGAAAATTCTCTAACTCTTTGTTTTTACGTAATACCGGACGCAGAACCGCTTGGAATTGCCTAGTCGCTGCGCCCGGTCACGAACATGTAGCCGACGCCGCGGATGGTCTTGATGGTTGCCGGCTTTGCGGGGTCCGGCTCGATCTTCTTGCGCAGGCGCGCGATCCGCACGTCGATGCTGCGATCGAACGGCTCATTGTCGCGGTTATGGGCGAGGTCGAGCAGACGGTCGCGCGTCAGGACCCGGTTGGGATGCTCCGACAGGACCCTGAGCAGATCGAATTCCATGGCGGTCAGCGTATCGCGGGTGCCGTCATGGAGGATCAGGCAATGGCCTTCGAGATCGAGATGAATGCGCCCGACAGGCACGATATGCTTGCCAGAGCCTTTTTCAGGCGGGGGAACCGGCGCTGCATTCGCGACCGGGAAGGACCCGTTCGGGTCCGGCATGCCATTCGAATTCCGGCGCAGGACCGCCCGGATCCTCGCCTTGAGTTCCCGCAGATCGAAGGGTTTGGTGACATAGTCGTCGGCGCCGATCTCCAGTCCGACGATGCGGTCGACGACATCGGTCGCCCCGGTCAGCATGATGATGGGAACACGGGACGTTGTCCGCACACGGCGCGCGATCGAGAATCCGTCCTCGGCGGGCAGGTTCAGATCGACGACCAGAAGATCGGCGGCCTGCTCCGCCAGGGCCTGGTCGAGTTCGGCTCCGCTCGATGCCCCGCGCACGGCGAAATCCTGTGCGCCAAGATAGTCGATGACCATCTCCCGCACACCGGGATCGTCATCGACGACAATAACGCGCGTCATTTCGGGGCGTTTGTGCAAATACACCTACCTGCGCTCAGAAAAATTTGGCTAACAGTATGCATGCGCCGCAAAGACTTCTCCTCGATGTCGGACGCCGTCGCTTGGCTTGTCGTCCCCCGCTTTGCGCTTGAGAACGAGCGGCTGCTTTCTAAATTAGCATATCGATCTGCGACTGTCTTGACTGGGGAAGCGCCGATATTGGTGTAGAGGGCGCTTATAGAATTCGTCGCTCAGGCAGGCCGGGTGAGGTCGGCGAGGAAGAAGCGCACGTCGTCGAGCGCAAAGGGCTTCTCCAGCATCGGGCATCCGGAACGAGCGAGGAAGCGGCCAGCAAGCGGCCCCAGCGTATCGCCGGTCACGAAGCCGATGCGCCTGGCGAGCGGCGGAAACTCGGCCTGCAGCCAGTCGAAGAAGGCCGGGCCGTCGCCCTGTGGCATGCGGATATCGCAGAGGATCGCGTCGAAGCGGCCGGCATTCGCGATGACCCGCGCCTTGGCCGCATCGCCGCTATGGACGACCGTCGTGGAAAAGCCGAGGCGCCGCGCCACCTCGTCGAGAAGCTCGGCGATCGCGACGTCGTCATCGACGATCAGGACGTGCTTCGCCTTCTCCTGTTCCGGTGCGGCCGGATTCTCCGGTCCCTTCGCGGGCTCGGCAACATCCAGCAGCGGCTCGTAGGGCAGCCTGATCGTGAAGCGCGCGCCGCCGCCGGGCGCGGTCCCGAGCGACAGGCTGCCGCCGTGGGCTTCGACCAGCCCGCGTGATACGGCCAGGCCGATTCCGGTGCCGACGCCCTGTGGCTTGGTGGTGAAGAAGGGGTCGAAGATCCTGCTGCGGATGGCTTCGGGAACGCCCGGCCCGTTGTCGTCGACCGTCAACGCGACCGATCCGCCATCCCGGTCGACATCAATGCCGACGGTGATGCGGCGGTCGACATTGCGCGCCTGTTCGAGCGCCTGCTGGGCATTGACCAGGAGGTTGAGCACGACCTGGTGGATCTGGCTGGCATCGAGCAGCAGATCCGGCATCTCCTCCGGCTCGCGCCGTTCGACCGTAATCCCCGACGACCGCAGATTATAGGCAAGCAACTCTATCGCCTCTTCAACGATCTTCCGGAGATTGGTGGGCGCCCGCTCGGCCTCGCGCTGGCGGGCCATGGCGAGGAAGCTGCGAACGATGCGCGCACACCGGTCGGCCGCCGTCGCGACCCGGTCGCAGCGTCCGATCATCCTGTCCCAGTCCGCGACGGAGCGATCCTCCATCGTCTCGCGCAGCATCATGGTCTGCCCCGTGATGATCGAGAGTGGGTTGTTGAGCTCGTGGGCGACGCCGGCGAGCAGCGAACCGAGCGCGGCGAGCTTTTCCTTCTGGTAGAGCGCATTGCGCTGTTCGCGTATCTCGGCCTCGGCCCGCTTGGCGGCCCTAAGGTCGCGGAGATGCGCAGCAAAGAGCCGGCGTCCGCCGAGCGTGACGTCGGTGATGGTCAGCTCGATCGGGATCTCCTCGCCGGACGAAAGCATGGCCGGCAATTCGAGGCGCTTGCCGAGCACCCGGGCAGCGCCCGTGGCCAGATAGGCCTTCATGCCGCGCTCGTGCGCAGCGCGATGTCCCTCCGGAATGATCAGCCCGGCGATCGAACGGCCGATCACGTCCTCGCGCCGGTAGCCGAAGATCGTCTCGGCCGCCGGATTGAAGTCCACGACGAGGCCGTCGCCGTCGATCACCACCACGCCGTCGAGCGCGGAGCGCACTACGGCGGCATGGTAGGCTTCCGTCGCCCGCTGCAGCGCGATCTGGTCCGCCAGTTCCTTCTCGCGGGCCTTCAGGTCCGTCAGGTCGCGGGCAATGCCGATGAAGCCGATGATCGGCCCTTCGCCGGCGCGCCGGTACGGCATGATGGATTCCTGGACATAGCGGCTGCCGTTGGCCCCGTAGTGGACCCAGCCTTCCCAGGACACCGTCTCGCCCGCATGCAGGCGCTCGCGCTGCGACAGGATCTGCGCCAGCGGCGTCTCCCCGACGACGTCGATAATCGACTGCCCGATCACCTCGTCTTCGGGCTTGCCGACGAAATCGAGGAATTCGCGGTTCGCATAGCGCAGGATACGGTCCGTATCGACAAATACCGACCGCCCCGGCACGCCGCTGAAGATCGTTTTGAGGAGCCCCGCCTCGACCGGATCGAAAGCATTGTCGCTCGTCCGCTCCGATGCGGTTTCGCGGAACTCGGACGAAGAGGCCATAGGGCATTCCTTTCGAAATCGAATTTTGCCCGATTATCCTAGAGATGCTCTGTTTCGTCCATGTTTCGCGCGGGTCAGCTGCAATTCGTCACCTGGTTGGAGCAGATGCCGCGCCACCAGCCGCGCTGGCCGTCGCGGCTCCTCGTCAGGGCCCAGCCGCGGATCCGGCAGACCATGACGCCGCTGGCGCCCTCGGCCTGCGCGGCCGCATAAAGTTCGGAGAGGAGCTGCGACTGATCCTCGTCGCTCTTGTCCTGGTCCTCGACGGATCGGGTATAGACGCTCGCGCCGGTCGCGACCTGCTTGCCGTCCTTCTTCGCCAGCGTCACCTCGACGGTCTGGCCGAAGTCGAAGGCGTTGCCGGGCGTCCAGGGCGTATCTGCATCCTTGGCGAAGGCCGCGAAGAAAGCCTTTCCCCCCTTGTCGTCGATACGATAGAGCCGCCCGAGGACCCAGGCGGGCGAAAGGGCGCGCTCGGCGGCGGCGCGCCAGTCCGGGTTCGTCGCGTCGGCCGCGGCGAGGCGCTGCGCCGGCGTCTTCGGGTCCGCCGGCCGATCCTGTGCCGACGACAGGCCGGAGAGAGCGGCGACGGAGGTTACGAGCGCAACCCCCACGGCCAGACGGATGACGCGGCCGGTCATCATTCCACCGGAACGACGCGCAGCGGCGTGCGATAGGGCTCGACGCGCAGATTGCCCTCGGCCTGGATGCTGATCCTGGCGAGCGGCGCCTGCTCGAGCTCGCCGTCCTTGGCCTTGCGAACGGCATAGCGCCAGACCGTCAGCGAGCCGCGGTCCTGCAGCGCCTTGCCGATGGCGGCGACGTCGTCGCCGAGCGCGGCATCGTCCGTGGTCAGCGCGGCGACGATCTCGTCCTTCTCGCTGGCGAAGGTGAAGAGCCTGGCGCCCTGGCTGGCGGCGAGCGACGGGGAAACGGTCGACATGAGAACGCCTGCGAGAATGGCGCCGGCAAAGGTGCGGCGATTGATGGAAGCGAACATGGGCGGGTCCTTTCGTTTGATCCACCGACACTCTGCCAGCGGCGCGTTTCAAGCGTTTTCGCCGTGTGTTTCACGCAGGTTTCAGTTGAGAACGCCGGATTTCGACGCCGCCGCCGAGCGCGAACGGATGAAACGCGCGAGCAATTCGCTGGACATGAAATGATGGGAGGGTGTCGTCACCGCCAACAAACGAAAGCGACGATACAATGACCTACAATCTCGATCAGACCTCTGTCCGCAATGCCGCGAGCGACGCCCGTGCCGAAATCTCCCGGATCGACTGGAGAAACCTCCTCACCAATTTCGACGGCCGGATCGGACGCCAGCACTTCTGGATCGGCGCGGCCGCTCTGATCGCGGTGAACCTCGTGGCATCGGCCGTCATCATGGTGCTCGCCAGCGCGGTTCCCGCCGCCGCCTATCTCGGCTATGCCTTCTCCCTCGTCATGCTCTATCCGGCCATGGCGCTCAATGCGAAGCGCTGGCACGACCGGGGCATGTCCGGCTGGTGGAGCCTGGTGATCCTCGTTCCGCTCGTCGGCCCGATCTACGCCCTGGTTCAGCTCGGCTTCCTGGGCGCTGCCGATTCCGCAAAGAACCAACACTGACCGGAACGATCGCACCCGGAACCGCGCTGCCGTTCCGGGTGTTCACCGAGACCCAAACAGGTGTGTTTGCCATGATCAGGGCCTGCCTTGTCGCCTCTCTCACCGCTGCTGCGATCTTCATTGCGGCGCCTACCCATGCTCAAACCGTCGTCGGCGATCCCGCCACGACCCCGGTCGAAGGCCGGACATATCCCTATCTCGACCTGATCCGTCTGGCCGTGCCGGGGGTCGTGAAGGAGGGGGACGCGTACCGGACGGGCGCGCCGCTGGAACTGCGCCACATCGACGGCGACAGGGAGCGGACGGTCAAAATCGCCGAAGGCACGCCCATGGGCGCGCCGATGGCCCTTCCCGTTCAATCCGAAGGTCACAGGCGCGTCGCGATGATGCTCGATCTTGGCGCGGCGCCGGACAGCGCGGAAGGGATTGCCATGCTCGCCCTGTTCGACGTCGATCACGAACCGAAACTGCTCGATACCGCGAATGTCGCCTATGATCGGCTGACCGGCTTTGCCGATCCGCCGAATCTGACCCTGTGGGACGGCAGCACGCCGCTCTTGATCTCCAGCGGCCACTGGAATTCGAACCAGACCTACGAGTTCTACGCGATGGTCGATCTCCATAGCGACCGCCTCCGGCTGATCGATTCCCTCTTCATGCTGTCCGACCACGGTTGCGGCTACGAGCGGGTGCTGCGGCCTCGCTTCATGGTGACGGGATCCCCAAAAGAGCCGGCGATCCGGGCCACCGTGACCGAAATCGTGAAGCGGCTGGAGGAAAGCTGCCAGGGGCAGCCCTTGCCGAAAGCGGGGAAGCGAAAGATCTCCGTCACCTATACCTGGCAACCGAAGGACCAGCGTTTCGTCAAAAGCTCGAACGCTTTCGAACGTCTCGCCGACGAGATGGAGACGCGGTTTTAGCCGCGGTCGCAGGCCACTGCGGCTGCTACCTATCCGTCTGCTTCCGCTCATTCCGGCGGTCTGACCGCTTCCTCGTTTCGAACCCGAGAAAACAGAAAAGCCTGCCGCGGGAGGAGTGCGGCAGGCTTTCAAACTGTGATCGGCAACCGGGAGGAGGAGTGCCGCCGATCCATGCGACCGACCGGGAGGAGGAGAGGGTCAGTCGCGCCATGACGTCCATGGGAGGAGGATATGAACGTCATGGCGCTCATATGCCATCGGGTGGCCCGGACGAGTAGCCGCCCAGGCCGCATGCCAGCTTTGCATGGAGCGCACGTCCATTGCGTGGTCGCCCGGACCGGTCTTCACATGGCCTCGCGGTAAAATGATGAAAAAGGAAGCGGATCGGTTCACCCGCCGGCGCTGCCGCGCATTCGCCCTTGGTGGTGCCGTTCCCGACGAAGCCGGAAAAATCCGAAAAAGAGGCCGCACCGAAACAGTTGAAACAGAAGAGATCGAAGCTGGAAACAGTCCTCGTCCATCATCATGGCCATCACGAACCGATGGGATACGATGATGGACGAGAAAAAGATCAAGATCCTCGAAACGACCTTCGCCGAGGTCAAGGCCGCCCAGGATGCCGCGGCTTCGCTGTTCTACGAACGGCTCTTCGCGCATGATCCGTCGTTGCGGCCGCTGTTCACTTCGGCGGATATGGCCGCGCAGGGCCGCAAGCTGATGGCGGCTCTATCCTTCACGGTCGGCGCACTCCGCAAGCCCGATGCGCTCGTGCCGGTCCTCGAAAACCTTGGGGTGAAGCATGTTCCCTATGGCGTCACACGCGAGCATTACGCCACGGTCGGTGCTGCGCTGATCGAGACGTTCTCGCTGTATTTCGGGGAACGGTTCACCGGGGAGGTTCGCGCGGCCTGGGCCGAAGCCTACGGACTGGTGTCCGGCGTCATGATGAGCGCTGCCTATGGCGAGCTGGAGGTTGCCCATGCGTAGCGCGAAACTGATCGGGATTGCGGTGGCGGCATGGTGCTGCGCGCTGACTTTCGAAACGGTCGCACAGGCCGAGGACGTTCGCCCCGTGAAGTGGTCGACGGGTTGGAACGACAACGAGTTCCTCCTCAAGGGGCATATTGCCGATGACTCCGAGGCCGAGGATTTCTGGCTTTTCCTGGCGCGTTGCGAGCCCGGCAAGCCGGGCCTGCATCTCTGGTTCTTCGCCGATTACGCGGAGTTCCCGGGTCAGGTGGTGAGCGACGAGGGGATGCGCAGCGTCTACAAGCCGCGATCGGCCGCCGTTGTCGTCGACGGGGTCTCCCACGAACTGAAGGATACGACCCTTACACCGGAGGAGGCCTGGGGCGGTCATGAAATGACACTCGACGTCGCGCGCGACACGCCGCTCCTGAAGGTCTTGCGGAACGGCCGCACCATGGCCGTCAAGGTCGATGATCTCACGCTTCCCTCGGTCTCGCTGGCAGGAGCGTCGAAATCCTTCGACACCTTCACGCGCAAATGCGCCGGTGCGGCGAAAGCGCGTTAGGGCGTTTCCAGCAAAAGGACGTGAGCGTTTTGCGTCCGGAAAATGCACCAAAGCAAAGAGATGGAGCGTTTCAGCGAAAAGCTGAAACGCTCCAGGCGCTTCGGGCACCAATGTAACCAGGCCTGCCAATGGTCTCGATGGCGCGGGTCTGGCGAGAAGGTCCATATCCCGGATGCTTCCCTTTCAGAACCTCACATTGATGTTCGCCTTCAGGGACTGATCGGACTGGCCCGAGCCGAACTGCCCGCCATAGGCGACGCCGAGCACGGCGGTAGGGCTCAGCGCGAAGTCGAGACCGGCCTCGACCGTGGCCGTATCCCGGGCCAGCGGCACGCCGGCCACGGTGAAGGCGTTACTGCCGGCAAAGCGCAGGCTCGAAAGCGCGGCCGTATCGCCATATGCGTGCCGCCAGCCGATCATGCCCCTGGCGGTGGCCTCGACGCCGCCGAGCGTGAAGCCGGTCGAGGCGCGCAGGCCGAGCGTGGTGAAGGTGGCGTTGGCCGTCCCGCCGCCGGCAGACAGGGCCGCCGCGCCGCCCTTCTCGGTAAAGCCGCCCGTGTGGTGGCTCACATGGGCGAGGTTCGCGAAGGGCTCGAAGACTGCCGCGCCGGCATTCACGCCATAGCCGAGTTCGCCGAAGACCTGCGCCGTGCCCGCGCGGTAATCGCCTTCAAATGTGTCGCTGAGGCCGGGAAAAGCGGCGATACGCTTCGTCGAAACGTCATGCAGGGTATAGGCAGCGCCCGTGCGAAGGGAGAGAGCGTCCCAGGTCGCGCCGCCGTAGAGGGCGACATGGTAGTTGTCGCTCGAGCCGGAGGAATGGCGGTCCTTCGCATCGAAGCTGGAACGGCTGTAGCCCGCCGCCGCGCCGAAGCGCCATGTATCGAAGGCGGGGGCATCGGCGCCGGCAAAGAAACCGCCGGTGGAGCGCGAGAGCCGCGCCGCGTTTCCGTCTCCGCTCCAGTGGCCCCGCGAGCCGAAGGCCTGGCCCCAGACCGACGGCCCCTCCTCGCCGGACGCCGCGCGCATATGGTCGTTGACGGCATTGCGGAGGAACCGGCTGTCCTCCACCAGCCCGGTCTTGGCCGAACCGTGAATTTCGCCGGAAAGCTGGTCGAAGGCGTCCCGCGCCTGTTCCGCCGACAGACCGAGCACGGCGCCCTGAACCGGGTTGCCGGCGTCGAGGCTGTCCACCCCGCCGGCGGCCGCGATCTGGTTCGGCGTCAGGCCGACGCTGGCGAAGCTGGCCGCGTTGCGGGTCAGCGTGAGATCGACCTTTTTGGTGTCGTAGGTGAGCGACGGGGTGAGGAAGGCGAGGTTCGACGAGACGTTGAAGTCGGCGCTCCGGTAGATATCGTCGACGGAGGTGAGGATCGTATAGGTCTGGGTGGGAGCGTAGCTGCCCGCGCCGGCCAGAACCTTGATCGTGCCGCCGTCGATATTGAGTTGTTTTGCCTTGATGCGATCGGACTGGCTGGCCGCGTTCACGTCGACCTCGTAGGTCGAACCATCGTAGAAGGCGAGGTAAGTGCCGGTCGCCGTGAGCGTGCCTATCGTCTGGCCCGGAGTCGTCAGGCCCGGCGCGATGGTGCCGCTGTTGAGGGAGACGTTCTCCAGCGTTCCCGTGCCGCCGAGGATACCGCCGTCGAAAACGGATGTGCTGCCATAGAGCGAGGAATTGACGTTCAGCCTGGACTGATAAATCGTCGTGATGCCGGTAAAGCCGGTGCCGTCGCCCGTATAGGTGGTCGTCCCCGCGAAATGGTTGAAGTAAGCCTTTCCGCCGGGGTCGGAAATGAGGTCGGTGTCGAAGAGATAGTCGGTCCCGCTATGCTGGATCGTGAGGTTCGGGAAGCCGCTCGGGCCGTCGCCGAAATGAATGCCGCCTGCGGCCTTGATTGTGCCGGCCGCCTGAACGACGCCGTTGCCGTCCTTGCCGCCGATGACAAGGCTCCCTGCCGAATTCGGGGCATTGCCGATGACGATCTTGCCACCAACATCGAGCGTCGCGCCGTTTCTGACCATGGTCCTTCCCACACCCGCTTCCGCAATAGTCAAATCGCCGCCCGTGCCCGTAGAGAAGGTCGAGCCATTCCCGTCGACAAGAAGCGTGCCGGCGATCGAATTCCCATTGAACCCAACAATGGCGGAATTTGCCGAGACCTTAGCTCCGTCAAGCACACGCAGTGTGCCATTGCTTTGGGCACTTATCATGAGGCCGCCCAGAATGGTCCATTGCGTGCCTTGTCCGGTCACCGTCACGATGCCGTCGGCACCGAGAAAGCCGATGCCTGCGTTGCCGGAATTGGTCAGCGTCGCGCCGTCCCGGATGGTCAGTTCACCGTCATTGACAAAGCCGACATATATATGAGCCGCCGATTGTGCGGGGCCGCCGCTGAGGACGACCGGCCGCGCGTCGGCCGGGTCGATGAAGATAGTGTCGGTGATACCGGGAACGCCAGAGCTCCAGTTGTCCGCATCGAACCAGTCAGTGCCGTTCGCACCTGTCCAGCTTTCATCGGCCTGTGCCGGTGCCGCCGCGACCAGCGCCGTGCAGGCCAGGAGGGGGGCGGAAAGCGTGCGGTGTCTTGAAGGCCTGCTTTTGCCGGCGCGGGTCTGTTGCTGGTTGTTTTTCGGCCTGTTCATGTGGTCCCCAATCGTCGATCTTTGCGCCGGTCTTTGGGGAATACTTGCGGCGCGACCGCGCGATTCGCGCATGCCGGGATTCCTTCCAAACAGGCGGTGGGAAAATGCCAGCATGTGAAATATCCGTCTTGCACGGGAGGGCGCCGCTCTTGACTGCGCAACGGTCGCGGATGAATTGTTTTTGATGTTGCCGCTCGGCAACGAGGAGGAGCAGCCCCGCACTTGATCTGCAGGGTGCCGGTTTTGATCTGTGGGGCGGAGGCGCCGACAGATGAATATTATTGCTTCGTCATCACGCGTTTTCAGATGGTTAAGACCTGTTCAAATCCCTTGAGTTCGGTCACACAATCTGACGGAAAGCCAGATCCATCGTGTTTTGAGGACGCCCATGATGAAGGCAGTATATTCTACCGATCAGTTGCCGGCGCATTGGAGCGATCAGGACCGTGTACGCGAAGCGCGGGATTTCTTTGCGCACCATTTCGGCGGATTGGAAATGGTTCCCTCCGAGAGCGTGCCTTTTTCAGCTCACTGCACATTCCACTCGATCGGTGGGATCAAGATCGTACAGAATCAATTTGCGGTGGATGGCTTCGTGCGGAGGGCGCGCCATATTCCGAGCGATGCGCAGGACACTTACTCGATCTGCATGCTCGCGAGCGATACGCGCAGCCGGATTGGCCAGCGCAACCACGAGGTCCAGTTCGGCAAGGGGGCGCCGCATCTCACCCTGGTCGACGAGCCCTTTTCCTGCAGTTATGATTCTCCCTATATGGCGCGGGGTGTCCTGGTTCCCCGCAATATCCTGCGCGAGCGCCTTCCCGGACTTTCCTTCGATCACGCCGCCTGTCTGGCGCCCTCACCGGTATGGCAGCATCTCGATCGCTACATGGCTGTTCTGCTGGAGGCGGATTTTCAGGGGGATGCCGCGCTGGAGAAACAGGCCGAGGCCTATGTGATCGACCTTCTGGCGCTGGCGCTCGGTGCGCGCGGAGACTCGGCGGAGCTTGCCACGGCGCGTGGCCTGCGTGCCGTCAGGCTGCGCGAGGCGGTGGCGGAAATCGACCGCCGCTATACCGAGCCGGCCTTTTCCTCCGACGATCTTGCCAGGGCGATCGGGCTGTCGCGGCGCTACGTCAACGAACTGCTCCATGAATCGGGCGTGAGCTTCTCCGAGCGCGTCCTGGAGTTGCGGCTGCTCAAGACGCGCGCGATGCTTTCAGATCCCCGGCATGATCGCCTGCGCATAAGCGACATCGCTTTTGCCTGTGGCTTCAACGAGGTGTCCTATTTCAACCGTCGTTTCCGCGCGCGCTTTGGCTGCTCGCCGACGCAATGCCGGGGCGGGAAGTAAAGACCGTCATCGAATATGTCCCCGCCGGGCACTGGCGCCGGATGGGGACATGAGGCGATATCCGCCAGTCGATTATGTTCCCGCAGAACTTCGCCTCAGCGTTCGAAAGGCTCTCCCAGGGAGGCGACGCCGTTGAGCTTGAGCAGGCGCCGGTCGGCCGAGATGATGCCAAGAACGACGATGGTCACGATGTAGGGAAGGCTCGAAAGAAGCTGCGAGGGCAGGTCGAGGCCGGTTGTCTGGGCGGCAAGGCTCGTCAGCGAGACCGCACCGAAAAGACAGGCGCCGAGGAAGACGCGGCCGGTCAGCCAGGTGCCGAAGACGACGAGGGCGATCGCGATCCAGCCACGGCCTGCGATCATGCCGTCGGCCCAGAGCGGCGTGTAGACCACCGAGGCATAGGCGCCGGCAAGGCCGGCCATCATCCCGCCGAAGGCGACGGCAGCGACCCGCACGCCAATGACGGGATAGCCGATCGCATGCGCCGCCCTGGGATTTTCGCCGACGGCGCGGATGACGAGGCCGGTCTTGGTGAAGGCGAAGGTCCCCCAGATCGCGAGCGTTCCAAGCAAGGACAGCCAGACGACGATATCCTGCGTGAAGAATCCGCCGACGACAGGAATATCCGAAAGTCCGGGGATGGTGATCTTCGGCAGGCCCTTGACTGTCAGGCTCTCGTAACTCTTGCCGAAAAGCGCGGACAGGCCCTGGCCGAGAATGCCGATGGCAAGGCCCGTTGCCACCTGGTTGGCGCGAAAGCCGAGTGCGATGAGGGCGAAGACCAGGGAAAGCAGCGTTCCGCACAGGCCTGCGGCCAGGAAGGCGATGAAGTGCCCGCCACCGTGATAGACGATCAGGAAGGCGATGACCGCGCCGAAGGCCATCAGCCCCTCGACGCCGAGATTGAGCACGCCGGCGCGCTCCACCACCAGTTCGCCCAAGGCCGCGAGCAGGAACGGCGTGGCGGCCGCCAGCATGCCGGCGAGGATGAATTCGACGGCGTTCATGACGGGCTCCGTACGGTGGCATGCGGCCATTCGAGGCGATAGCGCACGAAGGCGACGGCGATGAGATAGGCCAGCAGGAGGCTGCCCTGGAAAACGCGCACGGCGGCAATCGGCAGGTCGGCCGAGACCATGGCATTGTCACCGCCGATCGAGATGGCGGCCATGACCAGGGAGGAGACGACGATGCCGAGAGGGTGCAGGCCGCCGAGATAGGCGACGATGATCGCCGAATAACCGTAGCCTGTCGAAATCGAGCGCTGGAGCTGGCCGAGAGGGCCTGCCACTTCGGCGGCGCCAGCAAGGCCCGCGGCAAAGCCGCCGATCAGCAGCGACAGCCAGATCGCCCCGCCTTCGCTGAAGCCGGCATAGCCGGCCGCGCGCGGGGCAAGGCCGCCGACCTGCAGCTTGTAGCCCATGAAGCTTCTCTGCATGAAGACCCAGGCGGCGAGCGAGAGCGCGAGGGCGATCAGGAGGGAGACGTTGACACGCGTGCCGGGAAACAGCGTCGGCACCATGGCGTCGTACTGGAACATCACGGATTGCGGGAAATTGAAGCCGTTCGGATCCTTCCAGGGACCCAGCAGGAGGTAGTAGAGAAGCTGTGCGGCCACGAGGCTCAGCATCAGCGAGACGAGGATCTCGTTTGCGTTGAGGCGCACGCGCCAGAAGGCGGTGACGCCGGCCCACAGCGCGCCGCCGATGGCGCCGATCAGCAGCATGGCCGGCCAGATCCACGCGCCCGTCGCCTGCGGAAACCAGATCGGGATGGCGGAGGCGAAGATCGCGCCGAGGATGAACTGCCCCTCCGCGCCGATATTGAACACCTTGGCCCGGAAGCCGATGGCAAGCCCCTGCGCGATGAGGAGCAGCGGTCCCGTCTTCAGGAGCACTTCAGAAAACGAGGACCAGGAGAGGAACGGTTCGAGCAGCAAAGCATGCACGACGGCAACGGGATCGCGCCCCATCAGCATGTAGAGCCCGAGATTGAGCACGATCGCGGCGACAAGCGCCAGCGGCGGGGCAAGCAGCATCGCCTTTCGCGAGGCGCGTTCGCGGCGCGTGAGGGTGGGCAGGAAATGCGTCATGCTCATGCGTCGGCCTTTTCCGGCTGTGCGCCCATCATGTAGCGGCCGATCTCTTCCGGCCTTGTGTCACGCGTCACGAGCGGCGGGCTGAGGCGGCCGTGATAAAGAACCCTGATCGTGTCGGCGAGTTCGAACAGCTCTTCCAGCTCCTCGGAAATGACGAGGATCGCCATCCCCTGGTTGCGCAGCGCGACGAGCCGGCGGCGGATGGCAGAGGCCGCGCCGATATCGACGCCCCAGGTCGGCTGGGCGACAAAGAGCAGCTTCGGTCCCAGCATGATCTCGCGGCCGACGATGAATTTCTGCAGGTTGCCGCCGGAAAGCGCACCCGCCTCGGCTTCGGCCCCGGGCGTGCGCACGTCGTAGTCGCGGATGCACTCCTCGGCGAAGGCGGTTGCCCGCGCCTTGTCGACGAGGCCACCCCTCAGAAGCTTCAGCGGATGGGCGGTGAGGAGGCCGTTCAGGACCAGCGACATTTCCGGCACGGCGCCGCGGCCGAGCCGATCCTCCGGCACGAAGGCGAAGCCGCGCGCACGGCGGGCGGCCGGGTCGAGCTGGCCCACATCGGCCCCCATCATGAAGATGCGGCCCTTCTCCTGCCGCGAAAGCCGTGTTTCGCCGGAGATCAGGGCGGCCAACTCGCTTTGGCCGTTGCCGGATACGCCCGCAATGCCGAGAATCTCGCCGGCACGCACCGTCAGATTGATATCCGTGAGCGGCACGGCGAACGGATCGTCCTGCCTATGGTCGAGGCTGACGATCTCGAGCTGCTTGTCGCCGCCGGCCGTGGGCTCCGCCGGCATCGGCTCGGGCATGTCGCGGCCGATCATCATGCGGGCGAGGTCGTGCGCATCGTGCGCGCGCGGATCGACATTGCCCGTCACGCGCCCGGCGCGCAGGATCGTCGCATGGTCGCAGATCGCCCGGATTTCCTCGAGCTTGTGCGAAATGAAGAGAATGGAAACGCCGCCGTCGCGCAGGCGCCGCAGCGTGTCGAAGAGCTTCTCCACCAGTTGCGGCGGCAGGACCGAGGTCGGCTCGTCGAGGATCAGAAGCTTCGGACTGGTCATCAGGCAGCGGATGATCTCCACCCGCTGCCGCTCCCCGACGGAAAGCGCATGCACATGGGCGAGCGGATCGACCTCGAGGCCGAAATTGCGGCCGAGGGCGCGGATGCGCTCGGTCAGCTCCGCTTTCTTGCCTGGCACCACGAGACGGATATTCTCCACCACCGTCAGGGTCTCGAACAGCGAGAAGTGCTGGAAGACCATGCCGATGCCCTGCCGCCGCGCTTCGGCGGGGGAGGCGAGGGCGAGAGGCTCGCCCTGCCAGGAAACCGTTCCCTCGTCCGGCTTTTCGACGCCGTAGATGAGTTTCATCAGCGTCGACTTGCCCGCCCCGTTCTCGCCGAGGATCGCATGGATCGACCGGTCGGCCACATCCAGGTCGATGCCCTGGTTGGCCTTGATCGGTCCGTAGCTCTTCGAGATACCGCGCAGCGAGAGGAGAGGCGGGGTCATGAACTTACTTCGGCAGCGGGGTGGTGACGCCCTTGACGTGCCAGTCCATGGCGATGATCTCGGGATCGGTCATCGTCGCGCCGGCTGCGACGCCCTCGCTGCCGTCCGCTTTCGCGATCGGGCCCGTGAAGGGCGAGAAGCTGCCACCGGCGATCTTGGCCTCCGTTTCCTTGATCCTCGTCATCATGTCTGCCGGGATGGCGGGGTTCCAGTCCGTGACCTGCACCACCTTGTCGGCAACGCTGAGGAAGGCATTGGCGCCTTTGAACGTGCCGGCCAGATGCGCGTCGACCGAGGCCTTGAAGAAGGGCGACCAGTCGGTGGCCACACAGCCGAGATAGGTCTTCTCGGCGTATTTCTTCATCGAGGAGTTGAGGTTGAAGGAATAGACCCCGGCGTCTTCGCAGGCCGCGACGACCGAGGGCGTGTCCTGCGCGTTGGAGAAGATCACGTCGCACTTCTGGGCGATCAGGGCCTTGGCCGCCTCCTGCTCCTTGGCCGGGTCGAACCAGGAATTGACCCAGACGACGGAGACTTCGACATCCGGATTCACGGCCTGCGCGCCCAGTGTGAAGGCGTTGATGGAGGTGATGAGTTCCGGAATGGCGAAGGCCGAGACAGAGCCGAGCTTGCCGGTCTTGGAAAGCGCGGCCGCGGCCATGCCGAGCAGATAGGTGCCCTGGAAATACTTTGCGGCGAACGGCGAGAAGTTCGGCGCGACCTGGAAGCCGGAGGCATGCAGGACGGTGACGCTGGGGTCGCGGCGGGCGACCTGAAGCGCGCCGTTCTGGTAGCCGAAGGAGCCGGCGATCAGGAACTTGTTTCCGTCGGCGACCGTCTTGGTCATGATGCGGTCGGCGTCGGGGCCTTCCATGATGTTTTCGAGGACCGTGACCTTGACCTTGTCGCCATAGGCGGCCTTGACCGGCTCGAGACTGGCGGAAAGCGCGTGGCCCCAGCCCACGTCGCCGATCGGCGAGGGCACGACGAGCGTGATGCCGAGCGGCTCGTCGGCGGCAAAGGCAAGGCGGCTGCCGAGCGCGCCGGCAAGGCTGGCGGCCGCGGCCGCCTTCATCAGGGTTCTGCGGGTCAGGTTGGTCATCGATCGTTCCCTCTGGTTGGTTCTTTAGAATCGCACGGTGGCCAGCGCCGCTTCCGCCTCGGCGGCAAGCTTCGCCTCGTCGAGGCCTGGAAATGCGCCGTCCTGCCAGACAATGCGGCCGTTGATCATCGTCATGTCCGTCGCCATGCCGACGCCGACACGCGGGATAAGGCTGAGGGGATCATGACGCGTACCGACATAGTCCATGCGGCGTGTGTCGATAGCGAAAAGATCGGCCGCCATGCCGGGAGCGAGCCGGCCGATATCCGGACGGCCGAGCAGGCTTGCGCCGCCCGTCGTGCCGTAGCCGAGGAAGGCGGCCGGGTCCGGCACGGGGTTCTTGCGCGTGGAGGCGACGAGGCATTGCAGCATATAGGCCGAATGCAGGCAGTGCATCAGGTTGGAATTGTCGTTGGACGCGGCGCCGTCGCAGCCGAGCCCGATGCGCAGGCCGGAGGCGGCCATGGCGGGAATGTCCGTCACCTCCGCACCGACGAGATAGACCGGTTCGGGGCAATGGGAAACGCCGGTGCCGCTCGCCGCCATGGTCTTCAGTTCGTCATGCGTCAGTTCCCAGCAATGGGCGTAGAAGGCATCCGGGCCGGCAAAGCCCAGTTCCTCCAGGTAATCGACGGTGCGCATGCCGTGGCGCGCCTCGATGACCGGGCTTTCGCCCTCGCCGACATGGGTGTGCAGGAAGACGTTGCGGTCGCGCGCCAGCGCCGCCGATTCCACGAAGGTCTCGCGGTAGCAGTTGACCGGCTGGCAAGGGGCCACGACGACCTGGCGCATGCTGAAGGGTTCGGCATCGTGATAGGTATCGATGAGGCGGGCGCAGTCAGCGATGAACTCGTCCGTCGTCTCCAGCATGGCGTCCGGGATGGTCGACCCCTCCGACTTCGGCAACGTGTTACCGCCACGGCCGGCATGGAAGCGCATGCCGAGGAGGTCCGCAGCCTCGAACTGGCGGTCGATCAGTCGTTTTCCGGCATGGCGCGGGAAATTGTACTGGTGGTCGAAGGCGGTGGTGCAGCCGTGCTTGATGAGCTCGGCCATGGCCGTGACGGAGGAATGATAGAAGCATTCCTCGTTGAGCTGCGAGAAGACGGGATAGATGCGGTCCAGCCACTCGATGACCGAGAGCTTGGTCCAGTCGAGATCGGCGCGGTTGCGCACGAAGCACTGGAAGAAATGGTGATGCGTATTGACGAGGCCGGGATAGACGAACCAGCCGGTGGCGTCCTGTATCTGAACGCCGGGACTTGCCGTCAGGTTCTCGCCGATCGCCTTGATCGCCGGCCCGTCGGTCAAAAGATCGACATTGCGGCGCACCGTGGCTCCGTTGCCCTCGTCGACGATCACGGCGGCGCAGTTCTTCAGCAGATGGCCGGCCATGTCAGGCCTCGCCCGCATCGAGCTGCGGCTCGGGCTTCAGATCGTGCAGTCGATGGATGCCGGGCATTTCGATGAAGCCGGGAAGGGAGCGGAGCCGGCGCGACCACAGGCGGATCGCCGGATAGGGATCGAGCGGCACGCCGCCGTCGGGGGCGAGCGCCACATAGGGGAAACAGGCGATGTCGGCGACGGTGGGCCGGTCGGCGGCAAGGAAGCCTTTTCCGCGTTCGGCCTGCTCGACGAGGCCGAGTTCCAGCTCGCGGAGCGCGGCAATGCCCTGCGACCGCAAAGCGTCGATATCGCCGGGGCGCAGCAGCATGTCGTGCAGCCGTGCGCCGCCGAGGCTGGCCGTCAGCCGGCCGGAGAAGGAAAGCCATTGCTGTACGCGGGCGGCTTCCTCGGGAGCGCTGCCGGCGAGCCATTCGGGCGCTGCCTTTGCAGCGAGATAGACCAGGATGGCCGACGATTCGGTGAGGAGCAGTCCGCCGTCTTCCAGGATCGGGATCGAGCCGGCCGGATTGAGCGCCAGCAGCTCAGGACCGCGATGCTCGAGGCCAGGGTGGAAATCCACCGCACGCAGCTCCAGCTCGGTGCCGGTCAGCGCCGCCATCAGGCGCGCCTTGTAGCAGCTCGGTGAGAGAATGTAGTCGTACAGCTTCATCATTGCGCCACCAGTTGCGCGCCATAGGTATAGTTGTGACGCTTCAGCCAGCGCCGGTAGGCGACGGAGGTCAGGTCCGCCCGGGTCGGCATTTCCATGCCGGGATCCAGCGGCAGGAGGCGCGGCACCTGGTTTTCGAGGATCGAGCGGTCCTGCAGGAAGATCGTCTGCTGGAAATGGATGAGGTCGGTCATCGGCGTTTCGTCGTCGAAGAGCGCCATCCAGGGCCAGACGTCGCAAAGTTCCTCGGTCAGCGGCTGTACGAAGAGCGTGATGACGTCCCATTCGCTCGGCCGTGGCGGGCAGGTCTTGTAGAGCACGGTCGAGGTGGGAGCGGCCACGCGGTACATGTACTGGGTTGTGATGCCGCCGCTGGCCGATTTGGCCGCCTGCGGCTGGTAGAATTGTACCTGCGTCGCCCAGACCTCATCGACATCCTCGCGGATCTCGACCTTGTAGGCCTGCACTTCCGTATGCGGCTCGGCGCCGAGGATATCGGTGTGCACGAAGGGGAAATGGGCGATATCGAGGAAATTCTCGACGGCACGCAGCGGCGAGCAGCGCACGCGCACCACGCCAACATCGACGAAACGGCGGCCTGGCTGGTCGGCTTCGGGGATCGCGAAGAGTTCTTTCCCGGGCTCTCCGAGCGAGGTCCAGACATGGCCGTAGCGCACGCGCACCGGCAGGCGCCGGCCGTTGCCATCGGTCACCTCGGCATTGCCGTCACCGTTGCGTGCGACCACGACCGGCTCACCCATCAGCATCGTCCTTCGCCCGGCCTCGTCGAGCTGGCCGAAGATGCCGACGGGATACCATTCGTCGAGCATGGGGCCTATTGTCATCCCTCGGCTCCCTTCTTCTGGAAATCCTCGGCCTTGCGGCGAAGCCCTTCGGCCGCGCGCGCAGCCGCGATACGATCGGCAGGCCCGGCATTAGCGTCGACGAGCACATGGACGAGGGTTTCTCCATCCCTGACGGACGACAGCAGCACGGTGATGCCTCCGGCCTCCATCAGGCCCTCGGCGCTTGCCTTGGCACCGGCCGCCGCCTCGATCGCGGCGATGTCGCCGAAAACGGTCAGAGAGCGCAGGGGAACGCGGCCGGCAAGCGTCGGCGGCGCCGCGGCGGGCTCACCGGCGGCGACCCAGAGCACGCCCTCGGCTTCGGTGACCGGATAGGTGACGGTGCGGATCGCTTCGGGCGGCGTGAGCCCCGGATGGGCGGGAATGCGAAGACAGTTTCCGGCCGGGCCGTAGCTCCAGCCATGATAGATGCAGGAGAGCGCTTCACCGCGCACGAAGCCGTGCGACAGGCTCATGCCGCGGTGCGGGCATCGATCCGCGGAGGCCGAGGGCCGACCGGACTGGCTGCGCCAGAGGGCAATCGGACCGGCGGGAATTCGCGCGGGAACCACGGTTCCCGCCGGCAGGTCCGAGGAAAGGGCGACCGGCACCCAAAAGCCCGTCGTTCCAGGCGATGTGAGGATATTTTCCAAGTTACTTCAACCGCTTGATTTTGGCGGGGCGAAAGATCGTCCCTACGTTTGCACAAACATTTCCGCATTGGCAAGTTTGATCAAATCCAACTCCAGCCACTTGCCTGTCTATCCACTGGCGTGCCTATTCATTGGCCTCGTCGAGGGCGCGGCGATCTATCGTCTCCACCCATACGTCGATCGGGCCGAGCAGGCAGCCGACTTCCATCATGTCGATTAATTCGGGCGCGCCCGAAACATCCACTTCGATCCGGTCGTGGCCGCTATGGGCTATGGCCTGTGTGACCCCGAGTTTGGTGGCGTGGCGGCGGATCCAGGGAATGAAACTGTCCGCGTCGAGTTCGCCGAGGATGGTCATGCGTTCCCGCGAAAGGTTCTGTGTCTGGTCCGTCATGGAACGCTCCAAGGCTGTTGGTGCGTCAGCATAGTGGCTTGGCGGATTCAGAAAAGGGGGCGCTACGATTTGAATACGACCGTGAACAGATACCGGTCGGAAAATTAAGAAGAAAAGACATTTCGACTTCTTGGCAACGCCTGAAAAAATGTCGCAGCTCCCGGCCTTCGGAGTCAAAGACCAAAGCGCTTCATCAGGAAATCGGGACGCGCGCCATGGCTGTCGGCGATGGAAGCGAGGCCGGCGTCCGTCGTATCCGCGAGGATGCCGGTTCGGACAAGGCAGGACGACAGCCCGGCGCCGGCAGCGCCGGCAATGTCGTGCTCCAGACTGTCGCCGATGCAGACGATGCGCTCCGCCGGCACAGCCTTCAGCACCGCCTTCGCTTGCCGGTAGATCGCCGGATACGGCTTGCCGAACCAGCGGACGGGACCGCCGAGCTCCTCGTAGGCAAGCGCGATGCTGCCTGCACCTGGCGCGATACTTCCGCTCTTCGCCAGCTTGTGACGATCAGGATTGGTGCAATAGCAGGGCACCCCGCGCCGTGCGGCCGGCTCGAGAAGCGTGCGGTAGTCCGCAAGCGGTATGCGCTCGGCCTCGCTGCCGGAAATGATCACGACATCGGCCAGTGCCGCATCCTCGACGCTTTCGAAACCCAGGCGGTCGGCGAGATTGCGGTCACCGCCGCTGGAAATGGTCAGGCAACGCGTGCGGCCGGAGCGGTTGGCGGTTTCCACGGCAAGAATGTCGTGGGCCACGTCACCGGAGGTCAGGAAGCGGTCAAAGCCGGCACGATCGAAGCCGAGCCTGACCAGTCGCTCCGCATTGTAGTCGCCGCTGCGGCCGGAATTGGAAAGGATGATGATCGCCTTTCCCAGCGCCTTCAGATGGAGCAGCGCCTCGTTGGCGCCGGGATAGGCATGGTCGTCATCCCTGAGCACGCCGAACTGGTCGACGAGAAAGCCATCGTAGCGCTCTGCCAGCGCAGCAAGGGTCGTGTATGGCGCGATGCTCATGGCCAGCGGGCCTTTCCGGCAAGAACCAGCGAGGCGGTGCCGACGGCGGCCTCTGCCGAGCGCGACGGGAGGAAGGGAACGCCGAGCGCTTTTTCACGCATCCGCGTCCATGCCGGGTTGGCGGCGCCCCCACCCACCGTGCGGACGGATCGAACCGGGGGGCCGCCCAGATCGGCGAGGCGGTCATAGCCCGATTTCTCGATTGCCGTCATGCCTTCGAGAAGTGCCTGGAAGAACACGAGATCGTCCGCTGGGCGTGGTTCCAGCAGAGGCGGATGCGCGGGGTCGTTTGTCGGGAAACGCTCGCCGGGCTTGAGGAGCGGATAATAGAAAAGGCCTGTCGGCTCGTCCGGCCGAAGCAGCGGCGTCATTGCCTTCAAACGCGCGCCATCGAAGAAATGGCGGATAACGGCGCCACCCGAGTTGGAGGCCCCGCCGGCAAGCCAGAAATCGAGGATGCGATGCGAATAGATGCCATAGTCGGCCGCGTCGATCGGCCGGGCCGAAGCAACTTTGACGACGAGCGTCGAACCGAGCGCCGTGACGCCGTCGCCAACGGCCGAGGCTCCCGTCGCCAGGAAGGAGGCGCAGCCGTCGGTCGTGCCGGCATGGTAGCGGCAGCCGGAGGGCAGACCGAGCGCCCGCCCCGCGGCGCCGGTCTCCGACAACGGTGTCCCGGCGCGCCGGACGGCGGGCAGAAGGGCAATGTCCATGCCGCAGGCCTCCAGCCAGTCCGGCCAGGTTTCCGCAGCTAGGTCGTAACCGGTCTTCAATGCGTTGTTCTCATCACTCGTCCGCTCCGCAAGGCCGAGCTGCATGAGGATCCAGTCGGCCTGATGCAGGACGGCCTTCACACCGGGCTGGCGTGAGAGATGAATGGCGCGCGCCAGCGCCGATGTCGACCCGCGTGCCGGACTGTCCGGCGGTGCGCGCTGCGCGATGCGCTCGACGACAGCGCTATCGGGACAGGGGTCGTTGTACATCAGGACTTCGCCGACTGGCGCACCTGCCGCATCGACTGCAAGCACCGTGCCGGACGTGCCGTCGACCGCGATACCCTCGACCGAGTCGAAGGAAAGATGTGAGGACAATTCGGAAAGGCATGCCTCGACCCCCCGCCGCCAGACGGCCGGCGAGCGCGCGGCCACCGCATCCGGAAAGGGAAAGGTGGCCATGCCGAGCGGCGAGCCGTCCGTGGCGAGCGCCGCGGCCCGCACTCCCGATGTGCCGAGATCGATGCCGAGGGCGGTGGCGCTCCGGGCCGCGCCGCTCATGCCTGGCGGCTCGCCTTACGGTCGAGCGCCTGTCGATATTGCTCTGCCTCCCAATGGGTCAGTTCGTGCTCCTGCGCCGGATCGAGATAGGCGACTGCGGCGCCCTCCGGAATACGGGAAACCACTTCGGCGAGGCAGCGCGCCATGACGCGGCCGCCCTCGGTGAGCTCATTGGCCAGGAGTACGCCCTTCCCCGGCGCCAGCAGCATCTTGGGAACCTGGAGGTTCCGTGACCGGCGGTCTGCCGCATAGGCTCCCGCCGTCTGGCCGTCGGCCAGCACGCCGATTTCCGTGCCGAGAAAAATAACATGGTCGGGGTAGAGCGAGCCGCGGGTCGCGATGGCAACGCTTATCGGGCTGAGCGCGGTCTTGTGGCTGCCGGCATCCTTCGCGGGGTGGAAACCGCTCCCGTCCGCCAGCACCTGCAATTCCATCGGATCGGCCGCCGTAGCCGGCCGCTCCTCCACCGTCAGCGCCGCCGTCACCCGGGCAATGCGTTCGCGCACCTCATCCACCGTCTCACCCGCGACGATGACGCCGTGGTTGAACAGCACCAGCACATCCGGGCGGCTTGCGGCGACACGGTCGATCTCGCGGGCAAGCGGCGTGCCGGGACGACGGTAGGGAATGGCCGCCCAGGTCAGATCCGGCAGGCGCGCCATTCGTTCTGCAATCACCGCTTCACGGTTCTCCAGCACGGAAAGGGCGATAGCGTTCACACAATGATAGTGCGCGACGACGGCCTGCGGCAGGGCTGCATGAAAACTCGTCTCGATCGACGGACGAAGTCCCGAGCCATTCAGATCTGCGAAGACGAAGTCGGTGGCTTTTTCTGCGCGCGGATCGCCCGCCTTCAGCGCCTCCACAAGTGGAGCGACCTCCACCGGCACCATGATGTCACGCTCGCCGGCATGCGCAAGCCACATGCCTGACGCCTTCACCCACATCACGCCATCGCGCTTGAAGGAGGTGTTGCCACCGGCTCCCTGCGTTTTCAGGATGTCGCTGCCGACAGCCTTGGAAAGCGCAAGAAATGCCTCGAAGGCAGCGTTGTCGCTCGACGGAATACCTGAAGCCATGCCGGCCTCCTCCTCTCACCAGCTCGCGCCTGCCCCACGGTTTTCCCAATGTGAGCAAACTTTTTCGCAATCGTATTTATTTGATCGAAAATCGTCAACTGTGAAGATTCTACGTCAATCATCTTGCCATTACCCAATCTCTGTGACTATCTTTACTCATCGACGAGGGAGACGTCGGGAGGATCCGTCTTGAACGACACCGAGCGCCACAAGGCCATCATCGATCTGCTGCGCGAGACGCCTTTTGCGTCCGTACGCGATCTGCAGGAGCGCCTTGGCGCCTCTCCCGCCACCATTCGCCGTGACATCGACAAGCTGCATGAACTGGGCCGCGCCCGAAAAGTCTACGGTGGCGTTTCCGCCGGTGAGGCCGGTGGCAGCGCCAGGCTCTCGGCTCGCCCCTACGATGAGAACCGCGACATTGCCGTCGAGGCCAAGCGGGCGATTGCAGCGAAAGCCGCCGAACTGGTGCGCGATGGTGACGCCATCATTGTGCATGCCGGCTCGACCTGCTACCAACTCGGCACGCTGCTGGCACGGCGCAATGTGCGGCTGTGGACCAATTCCATGCCGCTTGCCGCCCATCTGAGCGAGCACGGCACCTGCCAGCTGTCGCTCGCCGGCGGCGAACTCTACCGCGAGCCCGGTATCATTCACGATCCGGCGGCCGGCGCGCCGGGCTTCTTCGCTTCGCGCTTCTTTCTGGGCACCCAGGGCATCAGCAGCAAGGGGCTGCTCGAATCCCATCCGCTGCTCGTCAAGGTCATCGGCGAGCTCGCGGCCTGCGCCGACGAGATCGTGCTTCTGGCCGACAGCCGGAAATTCTCCATCCAGCCGCGCAACATCGCCCTGCCGCTCTCGCGCATCGGCACCATCATCACGGATGACGGCCTGACCGATGCCGCCGCCAAGATGCTGGAAGAGGCAGGCGTCACCATCACGATCGCGACCGTGGGAGGGGAAAATTGAGCCCGTCCCCCATCGCCGTCTTCGATCTCGGCAAGACCAATTCGAAACTCTTCGTGCTCTCAGCTGACGGCAAGGTTATCGATGAATCGCGCATGCGCCCCATCTGGAAGCGGTTGGGCGATCTGAGTGTTCTCGACGACGCGGCGCTCTTCACATGGATGGAGGGTGAACTCGCCCGCGTGGTATCCAACCATGGTGTCGGCCGCATCACCTTCTCGGGCCATGGGTGCACCTTCGCGCTTGTCGCCGGCGACGCCCTTGTTCATCCCGTGCTCGATTACGAGCAGGAACCTCCGTCGGACATTACCGGCCGCATCGACGGGCTCGTGCCGGATTTCGGCGAAACCTTCTCGCCGCCCTTGCCGCTCGGCTTCAACTATGGCCGCCACCTTCTCTGGCTGAACGAGCGCGATCCCGCGCTCTTCGGGAAGGCCGACGCCATTCTGGCCTATCCGCAGTTCTGGAGCTGGAAGTTTTCAGACTGCACGGTGTCCGAGGTTTCCTATCTCGGTTGTCATTCTCATTTGTGGGCACCGCTTGCCGATGATTTCAGCAGCCTTGTCGATAGGATGGGCTGGCGCGGCAAGATGCCCGCGTTCGCGCGGGCCGGAAGCCTGATCGGCACGCACCGCGTATCGCTCGACGACGGGCGCAGCGTGGAAATCGCCGTCCACAATGGCGTGCACGACAGCAATGCGGCGCTCTATTTCTATCGCTCGCTGGGTTTTTCCGATTTCACGCTGGTCTCGACCGGAACCTGGGTGATCGTCTTCAACCCTGCAAGCCCGCTCGATCGGCTCGATCCCGCGCGCGACATGCTGGCCAATGTCACGGTCGATCACCAGCCGGTCGCCACCATCCGCTTCATGGGAGGCCGGGAATATGATGTCGCGAGCGGCGGCTGGGCCAGACCGGTTTCGGTGGAGGCCGTAGCCGCGGTGATTGCCAAGGGCGCCTTCGCGCTGCCCTCCTTTGCCGCGGGTGGCCCCATGCAGGGTCATGCCGGACGTTTCAGCGGCCCTGTTGTCGACGGAGAGGAGCGTGCCGCCGCCGCCCTGCTCTATGTCGCGCTGATGACCGATCTGTCGCTCGACCTCATCGGTTCGCAAAATACCATAGTCATCGATGGCGGCCTGGTAAAAACCGGCCTTTATGCCGCCATCCTCGCCGTCTTGAGGCCAGGCCAGACGGTTCATACCAGCGCCAATCCGGAAGGAAGCGCCTTCGGCGCCGCTGCCCTCGTCTTCGACGCTTCGGGCAGCAATCCCTTCGTCAACGACTGCGCGGTGGCCGCGCCCGCTGCCATCGCCGGTATCGAGGCCTACAGGCAGGACTGGCGTCGGCAGGTCGAGGTGATGACGCAGGGCGAGATCAGGGAGAAGCGTGCATGACCGGACAGGCCACGACTCCCCTTCTTGAAATGCGCGACATCAGCAAGACCTTCGGTGCATCCAAGGCATTGTCGCATGTCAGCCTCACGGTGCATTCCGGTGAAGTCCATGCCTTGATGGGCGAGAACGGCGCCGGCAAGTCGACGCTGATGAAGATCCTGTCCGGCGCCTATACCGCCGATCCCGGCGGCTCCGTGCTGATCGATGGCGAGCCGGTCACGCTCGGCGATCCCTTGAAGGCCAAGGCCCATGGCATTGCCGTCATTTATCAGGAGCTTTCGCTCGCGCCGAACCTCACGGTGGCGCAGAACATGTTCCTTGGCAACGAGCCGTCGCGTTTCGGCCTTGCCGATCATGCCAAGATGCGCCGACGGGCCGAGCCGATCCTCAAGCAGCTTGGCATCGGCTTCGATGCCACTCGCCGGGTTGCCGAACTCTCGCTCGGCGAGCGGCAGATGGTGGAGATCGCGCGCGCACTAACCACCAATGCGCGCATTATCGTCATGGACGAGCCGACGACATCGCTCACCACGCGCGAGACCGACCGGCTGTTCGACGTCATCGCCCGCCTGAAGGCCGACGGCATCGCCGTCATCTATATCAGCCACCGCATGGAGGAGATCTACCAGCTCTCCGACCGTGTTAGCGTGCTGCGCGACGGTGCCTATATCGGCACGTTGGAGCGCGACGGCCTCTCGGCCGGCAAGCTGGTCTCGATGATGGTCGGCCGCGACCTTTCGTCCTTCTACAAAAAGGAGCACCGGCAGGCGGAAGGCGTGCGCGCCGCCGTTCTCTCCGTCACCAATGTCGGTGACGGCCAGCGCGTGCATGATTGCACTTTCGATGTGCGGGCGGGCGAAGTGCTGGGCGTTGCCGGCCTTGTCGGCTCGGGCCGCACCGAACTCGCCCGTCTCGTCTACGGTGCCGACCGCCGCACCTCGGGTGAGATCAGGCTGAACGGCGAGACGCTGGCGATTGCCTCGCCGAGGGATGCGCTCGATGCCGGCATCGCCTACTTGACCGAGGACCGTAAGGCACTCGGCCTCTTCCTCGACATGTCGATCAGCGACAACATCAATATCGGCGTCATCGTTGAGGATGCCAAGGCGGGCGGCGCTCTGAACTTCGCCAAAGCGAGAGAGCGGGCCACCGGCGCCGTCAAGGCGCTATCGATCCGCACGGCCGGCACGCAGATCAATGTCGGCGCGCTCTCGGGTGGCAACCAGCAGAAGGCGCTGCTGGCCCGCCTGCTGGAAACCAGGCCGAAGGCGATCATTCTCGACGAGCCGACGCGCGGTGTCGATGTCGGCGCGAAATCCGAAATCTACCGCATCATCGACGACCTTGCCCAGAGCGGCATCGCCGTCGTCGTGATCTCCAGCGATCTGCCGGAAATTCTCGGCATTGCCGACCGCGTGCTGGTCATGCGCGAGGGGCGCATCGCCGGCGAGGTGAGCCAGCCGATCGAACAGGAAGCCATCATGGCGCTGGCAACAGGCACCGCCGGCGCGGCGGCGTGACGAAACAGAGAAACGGGACGAAACCATGGCTGCAAGCGAAACCGAACAGGCCCGAATGGACAAGCTGAAGCTGCGCTCGACGCTGACTGCGCTCGGCATGCTGCCCGTGCTCGTGCTGCTCGCAATCGGCTTCCATCTGCTTTCCGGCCGCTTTCTGTCGGTCAACAACCTGTCGATCGTCATGCAGCAAGCCTCGATCAATACGGTGCTGGCCGCGGGCATGACCTTTGTCATCCTGACGGGAGGCATCGACCTGTCGGTCGGCTCGATTCTCGCGGCCTCGGCCATGATCGCCGTCATCGTCTCGCTGGTGCCGGATCTCGGCATGCTCGGCGTTCCTGCCGCCATCCTTGCCGGCCTTGCCTGCGGCTTTCTCAACGGCGCGATCATCGCCTGGCTCAAACTTCCGCCCTTCATCGTCACGCTCGGCTCGCTCACCGCCATCCGCGGCGTTGCCCGCCTACTCGGCAACGACACGACCGTCTTCAACGCAGATCTGCCGTTCGATTTCATCGGCAACGGTACGCTGTTCGGCATACCGTGGCTCGCCATCATCGCGATCGCGACGATCATCGTCTCCTGGTTCATCCTCAAGCGAACGGTGCTCGGCACCTGGATTTATGCCGTCGGAGGCAATTCCGAGGCCGCGCGTCTCACCGGCATCAAGGTGCCGCTGGTGCTGCTCTTCGTATATTCGATATCGGGCCTGCTTTCCGGTCTCGGCGGCGCCATGTCGGCCGCCCGCCTCTATGCCGCAAATGGCCTGCAGCTCGGGCAGGCCTATGAGCTCGATGCCATCGCGGCCGTCATTCTCGGCGGCACCTCGTTCGTTGGCGGCGTCGGCTCCATCTGGGGCACGCTGATCGGCGCGCTCATCATCGCCGTGCTCTCCAACGGCCTCATTCTCGTGGGGGTCTCGGACATCTGGCAATACATCATCAAGGGCCTCGTCATCATCGTCGCCGTTGGCCTCGATCGGTACAGGCTGAAAGGACTTAGCCGGACATAAAGTCCGGCTGAACGAACCGGTCGTTACCGGAGACAACGGCGCAAAACGCGCCACCAAAGGAGGAAAACATGCGTCTCATCTCGAAGCTCTTCATTGGCACCGCGCTCGCCGCCACGATCGCCATGCCCGCCGCCGCCAAGGACCTCAACAAGATCGGCATCTCGGTCGGCCTACTCGGCAATCCGTTCTTCGTCGCAACCATCAAGGGCATCGAGGATCGCGCCAAGGAAATCAATCCGAACGTCGAAGTCATCTCCGTCTCGGCAGACTACGACCTGAACAAGCAGGTCTCGCAGGTCGACAGCTTCATTGCCGCGGGCGTCGACATCATCATGCTGAACGCCGTCGATGCCAAGGCCATCGCACCCGCCGTGAAGAAGGCGCAAGCCGCCGGCGTCGTGGTGGCCGCATTCGACGTTTCGGCTCCCGGCGCCGATGTCACCGTCATGACGAACAACGTCAAGGCTGGCGAAGAAGCGTGCAATTACATCGCCGAGAAGCTCGGCAACAAGGGCGACGTCGTCATCATCAACGGCCCGGCCTCCTCCTCGATCCTCGAGCGCGTCCAGGGGTGCAAGGACGCACTTAGCAAACATGCCGACATCAAGATCCTGTCCGACGACCAGAACGGCCAGGGCTCGCGTGATGGCGGTCTTGCCGTGATGCAGGGCCTGCTGACCCGTTTCGACAAGATCGATGCGGTCTTCGCCATCAACGACCCGACCGCGATCGGTGCGGAACTTGCCGCCAAGCAGCTGAACCGCAGCGAGTTCTTCTTCACGGCCGTTGACGGCGCGCCGGACATCGAAAAGTCGCTGGCCAGCGGCAATTCCATGATCAAGGCCTCGGCCTCGCAGGATCCCTATGTCATGGCCGGCCAGGCCTTGCAGCTTGGCGTCGAAGTGCTGAAGGGCAACAAGCCGGCCGAACCCATCGTGCTGCTCGACCCGAAGCTGATCACGGCTGAAAATGTCAAGGACTATAAGGGCTGGACCGCAGCCCGCTAAATCCTTCTCCCGGACGGCCGGGGCGTCCCACAAGCGGTGTGCCCGGCCGATCTTCCATTTTTCCTTTCAGAAAGCGGCCGGCTATGTCGAAAATCGGTGTCCATTCCTTCGTCTGGAGCGCGGGCTCGTCCAGGAGCGATCTTGAGAAGGCGCTCGAAAGCACCCACAGGCTCGGCTACAAGCTCATCGAATTCTCCTATCTCGATCCCGAGCAGGTCGATGTGAAATGGCTGTCCGGTCGCCTCGGGGAACTCGGCCTCGATGTAGCGATAAGCATGGGCCTTCCGCCGGAGGGCGACATTTCCAGCGAGGATGCATCGGTCGTGGCGAACGGCGTCGATATTCTCGACCGCGCCGTGGCCCTGGTGCGCGACCTGGGCGGCACGAAACTGGCCGGCATCCTTAGCTCCGCCCATGGCAAGCAGGAACACAGCCTGACGCGCAAGGGCTGGGACACCAGCGTCTCCGCCCTGTCGAAGGTGGCCGACCGGGCGAAGGCCGCCGGCGTCACGCTCAATCTCGAGATCGTCAACCGCTTCGAGAGCAACATGCTGAACACCGCGGCACAGGGACTGGCCTATATCCGCGACACCGGAGCGTCCAACGTGTTCCTGCATCTCGACACGTTCCACATGAACATCGAGGAGGCCGATGTCGGCCTCGCCATTCGCCACGCGGCTGACAAGATCGGCTATGTTCATATCGGCGAAAGCCATCGCGGCTATCTCGGAACGGGCACGATCGACTTCGCAGCGATTTTCGACGCGCTTGTTGCTATCGGCTGGGACGACTACGTCACTTTCGAATCGTTCTCGACGACCATCGTCGACAGAGACCTGTCGCTCAAGACGGCGATCTGGCGCAACCTCTGGGACGACAATGTCGCGCTCGCCCGCCACGCGAACCGGTTTATCGAGCTGGGCCTGGAGACGGCTCGTCGTAAGAGCGAGCTCGTGTGCCAAGCTCACCTCCCGGTCTAGCGAACTATTTTATCGAACTGACCGGTGGGTTTCTTTCCATTAAGGAGCGATTGTTCTCGTCAGTTGGATGCGATCATATTCGCCATCCGGGCACCTAAACGGCCGGAAGGGTCCGCCAAATCCAGGACGACGCTCATATGGTTGAGGCCTGAAATCCGCAGCAACTCCGAAGCGTTATTGTTGGCGCGAAGCCGTTTGTCGAAAGCTGATGCCTGCATGTGGAACGGCGAGGTTTCATCCTCGCCGAACGCAATGATCCGTTGTGGGCATTGGAGTTGGGTCGATGTCAACGGCGACCAGACCGCCGCCTCCGTTGACGTCATCCTGGCTTCGTCGCGCAGGAAGCTGCCGGGAATTCCCGACAGGTCATAGATGCCGCTGAGAAGCAGGAGACCCTTCAGGACGGGTAGCAGCTGGATCTCCGTCTCCGCAGCGCCCGTTGCGGCGAGGAACGAGGCGAGATGCGCGCCCGCAGAATGTCCGCTGACCGTCAGCCGTGCCGGATCCGCGCCGAAATCGCGGGCATGCCGCTGGAGCCAGAGCACGGACCGCCTGACCTGGCCGACCAGCACGTCGAGCCGCTGGTCAGGCATGAGGTCGTATTCAACTATCGCCGCGACAGCGCCCACGGCCAAGGCCGGGGCGGCCACGAAGCGGTAATTCTCCTTGTTGCCGGACCGCCAGTATCCTCCGTGAACGAAGACGTGCAAGGGTGCGCCAGCCTTCGGGCGCGCAGGCAGAATGATGTCCAGTACCTCCCGGGCACGCGCGCCGTAGCGCACATCGGCCAGCACACTCGCTTCGGCCGAGAGTGCATGGCTGCGCTCGGCGAATTCGGCGGCAAGGGCGTCGAATTCGGGCACGAAGTCGCGAATCCGGTAAAGGTCGTCCGGTGACGTCATCCTCTGCTCCCCAGCGTCAGTATTCAACTGCGTAATATTTCGCTTCCATGAATTCAAGAATTCCGGTTACCCCGCCTTCGCGGCCGAGCCCGCTCTGTTTGACGCCGCCGAACGGTGCCGCTGGGTCGGACATCAGGCCGCGGTTGATGCCGAGCATACCGGTCTCGAGACGCTTACCGATCTTGAATGCGCGTTTCAGGTCGCCGGAATAGATATAAGCCGCCAGGCCATATTCGGTGTCGTTGGCCAGCCGAACCGCATCGTCCTCGGTTTCGAACCTGTAGACCGGGGCGACGGGCCCGAAGATCTCCTCGTGTGCGATAGCGGCGTCGGTGGGCACGTTTTCCATGACGGTCGGTGGATAGAAGTAGCCGTTCCCCGAAAGAGGCTTGCCGCCCGTGGTAACGCGCGCGCCGGCGGCGACCGCATCGGAGACGAGCCGGTCAATCTTGCGCACGGCATTCGTCGTGATCATCGGGCCGCATTGCGTGTCGGGATCATAGCCGGGCCCGACCTTCAGCGCGGCCATGCGGGCGGTCAGCCCCGCAACGAAGGCGTCGTGAATGCCCGACTGGACGTAGAAGCGGTTGGCGGCGGTGCAGGCTTCGCCGGCATTGCGCATCTTGGCGACCATGGCGCCGTCGAGCGCGGCATCAATATCCGCATCGTCGAAGACGATGAAGGGCGCATTGCCGCCGAGCTCCATCGAGCAGCTCACGACCGACTTGGCGGCCTCGGCGAGAAGGGTGCGGCCGACGCCGGTCGAGCCGGTGAAGGAGAGTTTGCGCACGCGCGGATCGGCAAGCATGGCATTGGTCACGCCGCTCGGGTCGGTCGTGGTCAGAACATTGACGACGCCGGGCGGTACGCCCGCTTCCTCGCCGAGGCGGGCCATCGCATAGGCGGTCAGCGGCGTCTCGGAGGCCGGCTTCAGGATGACCGTGCAGCCGGCGGCCAGCGCCGGGCCGATCTTGCGTGTCGCCATTGCGGCCGGGAAATTCCAGGGTGTGATAAGAACCGCGATGCCGATCGGCTCATGATCGACGAGAATGTTGTGCGAGCCGGACGGCGTATGGCGGTATTCGCCAGGAATGCGCACGGCCTCTTCCGCGTACCAGCGGAAGAACTCGGCGGCATAGGCCACTTCGCCCCGTGCGTCCGGCAACGCCTTGCCGTTTTCAAGGGCGATCAGCATTGCCAGTTCCTCGGCGTGCTGTGTCATCAGCTGGAACCAGCGGCGCAGGATTTCGGCGCGCTGGCGGGCAGGTGCGGCACGCCAATCGGCTGCGGCGGCGTCGGCAGCATCGACCGCATGGCGAGCATCGTCGATCGAGGCGTCAGCCACCTCGGCAAGCAGCTTTCCGGTCGAGGGATCGAGAACCGGAATTCCACCGCCCTTGATCCAGTGGCCGCCGATATAGAGGCCCTGGGCGTGCAGTGCAGGATCGGCATAGCCGGAAACCTTGGCGTGAAATGTCATGGGATTGTCCTTCCAGATCAGATGAGGCTGGCGCGATCGCCGTGATGCGCGGCGGCGACGAGATTGAGCATCTCCTGCGGGTTCAGCGGGCGGGGATTGTTCTGGATGAGGCGCGTGACGCCGCAACTCTGCTCGGCCACCCATTCGATCCGCTCTTCGGAAAGGCCGAGATCCCGTAGGGTCACGGGAATGCCGATTCGTTCGAAAAGGGCGGCGAGGGCAGGGATGACGTCGTTCGGGTCCTTCAGTCCGGCCGCGGCCGCGATCTGAGCCAGTTCCGGACCGATGGCCGGTGCGTTCCACGTCATGACATAGGGCATGAGGCAGGCGACGCCGAGGCCATGGGCTGTGTGGGTCACGGCGCCGACCGGATACTGGATGGCATGAGCGGCGGCGGTGCCGGCAGCCCCGAAGGCGAGGCCGGCGAGCGTCGCGCCAAGCATGACCTTTTCACGCATGTCGCGGTCGGTGCCGTCCTTGCAGGCGGTTTCCAGCCCCCGCCAGAGAAGCTCGATCGCGCTGAGCGCAAAACGGTCGGACAACGCATTCTTGCCGACGAAAACGCGCTGCTGCGTAATGCCCGGCACAGGCTGGCGGCGGATCGCGGTGAAGGCCTCGATGGCGTGGGTCAGTGCATCTGCGCCGGCAATCGCCGTCAGCCCGGGCGGGCAGGAGAGAGTCAGCTCGGGATCGCAGATCGATACGGTCGGAATGAGGTAGGGGCTGGAAATGCCAACCTTCAGGCTGCGCTCGGTATCCGACAGCACGGCGACAGGCGTCACTTCCGACCCCGTCCCGGCGGTGGTGGGGATCGCGATCAGCGGCAGCACCGGTCCCGGAACGGTGTGTTCGCCATAATAATCCTGCGGCCGCCCACCATGGGCGAGAAGAAGCGCCACGCATTTGGCCATGTCGAGGCACGAGCCGCCGCCGATGCCGATAACGAGGTCCGGCTGGAATTGCCGGGCATTCTCGGTGCTTTCAATGGCCGATGCGACGGGTACGTCCGGCAGGGTCGAACTGTCCACCAGGACGGCGAGGTTCGCCGCTTCCAGCAGGCCGACCAGCGCGTGGAAATCGGCGTCCGCGGCAAGGCGCGTATCTGTGACGATCAGCGCCCGCCGGCCGAGTGTGGCCGCGACGCTCCCGAGCGCATGGCGCTGGCCCGCGCCGAAGAGCAATTCGCGCGGCGCCCTCAATATGCCGAATAGGTTCATCCGGTGTCTCCTCCAGTGATTCAGGCGGCCTCAAGGGCCATAAGCTGTTCGAAAAGCGGTTGGGGCAGTGCAATCCCATCGTCGATAGAAGCGGCGCGGCGACTGCGTGCGCCATCGCCCGGAATGGCGACTGGCCGGGTGGCGTCGAGCGGGCGGGAAAGGCGCAGGCTGTCGAGATAGGACGTCAGCGCAGGGATCGTGCCGGCACCGGCCGAAGGATCGATGAGGATGAGCAGGTCGCCCTTGTTGGCGGGATGATCATCGTCAAGCGTGCCCCGCACGTCCGGTGAAAGGGCCGAGCCGGCGAGGGCCGCGACAAGAAGCTCGATGGCGAGACCCAGCCCATATCCCTTGGCGCCGCCGAACGGCGCGATGGCACCGCTCTGTGCCGCTACAGGGTCCTGCGTCGAATGCCCGTTTGCATCCACCGCCCAACCAGGCGGTATCGGCGCACCGCGCAGCGCATGGTTCCGGATCTTGCCCATGGAGACCACACTTGTCGCGAGATCGAGCACGAATGGCCGGTCACCCGTGGGAATGCCGATCGCAAGCGGGTTCGTCCCGAGCATGGCTTTGGTGCCGCCGAAGGGATGAACGAGAGCCTCGCTCGTCGATGCGACGATCCCGATCAGGCCGTCACGGGCGGCGGCCTCCGCGTAATAGGCGAGCATGCCGATATGGTTGGCATTGCGGATGGCGGCGACGCCGATGCCCATCCCGGGCAGGTTCTGCTTGAGGCAGCGCATGGCGTTCATCAGCACGACGGGACCGAGCCCGCGCTCGCCGTCCACATCGAGAAGCGCGCGCCGTGACCATGTCCACACTCCCCGGGCGCAGCCGTCCGCCAGCCCTTTCTCAAGGCGCGAAAGCAGGAAGGGCAGGCGCTGCAGGCCGTGCGAGGGCAGCCCGCGCAACTCGGCCTCGACCAGAAGGTCGGCCTGAAGGGCGGCGGCCTGCGGTTCTGCCCCGCGGCTTTCGAGCAGCGCCGTCGCGAGGCTGCGGAGTTGATCGGATGCCATCTTCATTTTCATATCCTATATCGGATCATATACGATATTGTATTTGACATGCGATACCTTATTTGCAACAAAAGACCGCATGTCAATAAGCAGTCGGAGAGCAAGCATGGCAATTGCAGCGGAGCGGGACGGCAGGGCGCAAGTCATTCGCCCGATCAGCGTCGTCGAGGGTGTCTATGACAGCATCTATCACCGCTTGATGTCGCTGGAGATCGCGCCCGGCGCCCGTATTCCCATCGACGTCCTCTCCCGTGACCTCGGCGTGTCGCAGACGCCGATCCGCGAGGCGCTGAGCCGGCTTGAGCGCGAGGGGCTTGTTCGCAAGGAGCATCTCGTCGGCTATAGCGCGGCTCCCCAGTGGACGCGCAAGCAGTTCGAGGACCTCTACGCCTTTCGCCTTCTCGTCGAGCCGGAAGCCGCACGGCTTGCCGTCATCAACATGACGCCGCAAGCGTTGGCGGAACTGGAAACCTCGGCGGCCGATATGGGGCACGGCGAACCGCCGGTCGACCGCAATACTCGCTATTCGCGCTTCGCCCGCGCCGACGCGCAGTTCCACGACGCCATTCTCAAGATTGCCGGCAACGAGATCATCCGCACCACGCTGTCGAACCAGCATGTGCACCTGCATATCTTTCGATTGATGTTCCACACACGGGTCACGCAGGAGGCCCTCGAGGAGCACGAAAACCTGCTAGCGGCCTTCCGCTCCGGTGAACCGCAGGCGGCTTTTGACGCGATGCGCCTACACATCGAGCGCTCGCGCGGTCGACTGCTTTCGGCTTTCGAATGAACGCGGTCCTCTCTCCCCAATCACTGGCGCCGCCGGCAGACTCGGCGGCCGCCGTCCTTCGGACCCAAAATCTGGGCAAGGTCTACGGCCAGATCGCCGTCCTGTCCGACGTCACGCTTGATGTACGTACCGCAGAGGTGCATGCCATCATCGGCGAGAACGGCGCCGGCAAGTCGACGCTGATGAAATTGTTGTCCGGCCATATCGCGCCGAGCGCTGGAAGCCTCTCGATGGATGGCAAGCCGGTCGAGTTCCGCAACGCGGTGGAGGCGGAGAACGCAGGCATCGTGCTGGTCCACCAGGAAATCCTGCTTGCCGCCGACCTTACGGTCGCCGAAAACCTCTTTCTCGGCCGCGAGGTGGGGCGCGGCCTCATGGTCGACGATCGGTCGATGAACCGGCGCACCGCCGAATTACTGGCCAGAGTGGGGTCGACGGCACGCCCGCGCGACCGCGTCTGCGACCTCCCGCTTGCCCAGCGCCAGCTCGTGCAGATCGCCCGCGCGCTGCTGGACGAGCGAAAGGTCGTGATCCTCGACGAGCCGACGGCCGTGCTTGCAAATGACGAAGTGGCGGCCCTGCTCGACATCGTCCGCAGCCTGCGCGACCACGGCGTGGCCGTGCTCTATATCTCGCACCGTCTCGACGAGGTGCAGGCGCTTGCCGACCGCATCACCGTTCTGCGTGACGGGCGGATGATCGGCACCTGGCCGGCGGCCAGTCTCGGTCAACGCGAAATGGCCGAGCTGATGGTTGGGCGCGAACTGGACATGCTCTATCCGCACAAGCGGCCGGAAGCCACAATGGCGCCGATCCTGAGCGTCACGGACCTTGCCGTCGATCACGGCACGGAGAAGGTGTCCTTCGAGGTTCGCCCGGGTGAGGTGCTTGGCATCGGCGGCATGGTCGGGGCGGGACGTACGGAGTTGATAGAGGGCCTGATGGGGCTTCGTCCTTCGGAGGCGAAACGCGTCACGGTCAACGGCAAGGAGATCGCCAGCCGGTCGGTGCGCTCGATGATGGAGGCCGGGCTCGTCTACCTGACCGAGGATCGAAAGGGAAAAGGGCTTCTGCTGGAGGAGAAGCTCGGCCCTAACCTGACGCTGCAGGCACTCGATGCGGTAAATCCGGGCTCGGTTCTCGACAAGCGCGCGGAGTTCGCCCGCCTCGGGAAGGCGGTGACGGACTACGACATCCGTGTGCGTTCGCTGCGCTTGGAGGCCGGCAAACTCTCGGGTGGAAATCAGCAAAAGCTGCTGCTGGCCAAACTCATGATGGCGGATCCATCGGTGGTCATCATCGATGAGCCGACGCGCGGCATCGACATCGGCAACAAGAGCCAGATCTACGACTTCATCGACGCGATGGTGCGCGCCGGCAAGGCCTGCATCGTCATCTCGTCGGAAATGCCTGAGCTGGTCGGCCTTGCCGACCGGGTTCTGGTGATGCGCGCCGGCCGGATCGTCGCCGAGCTTCGCGGTAATGACATCAATGAGAAGAATGTCGTCTACGCGGCCGCGACGGGCGGCAGCGCCGACGGCGGGGAGGAAAACCATGACCACCGCAGCAACCCTGACAATCCCGCCGGCTGACGAAGCCGCCCGCATTCGCTGGGCCGACCTGGCGCCTTTCATCGCCCTTGCGCTGATCGTGCTGTTCGGCGCGCTGGTGAATTCCAATTTCGTTTCGTCGGCCAACCTGATTAACGTGATCACGCGAAGCGCCTTCATTGCGATTATCGCTGTCGGTGCCACCTTCGTCATCTCGTCGGGCGGGCTGGATCTGTCGGTCGGCTCGATGATGGCCTTCGTCACCGGCATCATGATCATGGTCATGAACCATCTCGCGCCGAATTTTGGCGCCTGGGCGATCCCGATGGGGGCGGGGGTCGCGCTGGTCGTTGGTTCCCTGTGCGGGCTCTTCAACGGACTGATCGTGACGGTCGGGCGGATCGAGCCATTCATCGTCACGCTCGGCACGATGGGCATCTTCCGCGCCTTCATCACCTTCATGACGGACGGCGGCTCGCTGCCGATCGACCGCAGCCTGCGTGAGGCCTATCGGCCCGTCTACTTCGGCAGCTTGTTCGGCATTCCCTACCCCGTGCTGATCACTTTCGTCGTCGTGCTCGCCGGTGCCTTCCTGCTCTACAAGACGAAGTTCGGCCGGCGCCTGACATCGGCCGGGTCGAATGTCGAGGTCGCACGCTTTTCCGGCGTCAACGTCGCCGCCGTGCGCACGATGGCCTATGTCATCCAGGGCGTTTGCGTGGCGGTCGCCGCCATCTGTTACGTGCCGCGGCTCGGTGCCGCGACGCCCACGACGGGTCAGCTCTGGGAATTGCAGATCATCACGGCGGTCGTCATCGGCGGCACGCTGTTGCGAGGCGGGCGCGGGCGCATCGGCGGCACCGTCGCCGGAGCGCTGATCCTCGAGGTCATCGCCAATGTCATGGTCCTGTCGGACATGGTTTCGGAATACCTCGTCGCCGCCGTCCAAGGCGCGATCATCATCATCGCCATGCTGGCGCACCGCTTTACCGCCAACCGCTGATGCCGGCCCGGAGCCAATCGGCACTGACTTCAAAAGGAGGAGAAAATGAAGTCTATCATGCAGAAAGCAGCCGTCTTGCTGTCTACGGCCGCACTGGCCATCCCTCTGTCTCTCGGCAGCGCGCAGGCCGAGGAGAAGGTAACGATCGCCGTGTCAATACCGGCGGCCACGCATGGCTGGACTGGCGGCGTGGTCTACCACGCCGAGCAGGCCGAGAAGGAAATCGAGGCTGCGTTCCCCAACATCGATGTGGTTTTGTCCACGGCCTCCTCGGCATCCGCGCAGGTTTCGGCACTGGAAGACCTCTCGGCAAGCCGCAAGCTCGATGCGCTCGTCATCCTGCCGTTTACCTCGGAGGAATTGACCGGCCCCGTCGAGCAGATCAAGGAGAAGGGCACCTTCATCTCGGTTGTCGACCGCGGCCTGACGGATCCGGCGGTGCAGGATCTCTATGTTGCCGGCGACAATATCGCGGTCGGCGCCAACACGGCGCACTGGCTCGTGGACAAGCTCGGCGGCGAAGGCCAGATCGTCGTGCTGCGCGGTATTCCGACGGTCATCGACGACGAGCGCATCAAGGGCTTCTCCGACGTCATCGCCAAGTCCAACATCAAGATCCTCGACATCCAGTATGCCAACTGGAACCAGGACGAAGCCTTCAAGCTGATGCAGGACTACCTGGCGAAGTATCCGAAGATCGACGCTGTCTGGGCCAATGATGACGACATGCTGCTCGGTGTGCTGGAGGCCGTCGACAACGCCGGCCGGAAGGACATCAAATACGCCCTCGGCGGCAACGGCATGAAGCAGATCATCGAGATGGTGAAGGAGAAGAACGAGCGCACGCCGATCTCGACGCCCTATCCGCCGTCGATGATCAAGTCCGCGATCTACATGACCGCGGCCCAGTTCAACGGGCAGGCTCCTGTCCGTGGCTCGTTCCTGCTCGGGGCACCGCTGATCACGCCTGAAAACGCCGATCAGTTCTACTTCCCGGCTTCCCCCTTCTAATCCCGAACGGTGCCCGGCTCCGGCTGGGCACCACCAGATGTTCATGACAAAGGAGACAAGACATGAGCGGCAAGAAAATCCTCATGCTGACCGGCGAATTCACCGAGGAATACGAAATCTACGTCTACCAGCAGGGGATGGAGGCTGTCGGCCATACGGTGCATGTCGTCTGCCCGGACAAGAAGGCCGGTGACCGTATCAAAACCTCGCTGCACGATTTCGAAGGCGACCAGACCTATACGGAAAAGCTCGGCCACTATGCCGATATCAACAAGACGTTTTCCGAGGTCAGGGTCGAGGAATACGATGCGGTCTATGCGGCAGGCGGCCGCGGCCCGGAATATATTCGCACCGACAAACGCGTCCAGGACATGGTTCGTCATTTCCACGAGACCGGGAAGCCGATCTTCACCATCTGCCACGGCGTGCAGATCCTGATGGCCGTGCCCGGCGTCCTGAAAGGAAAGAAGGTTGCTGGCCTCGGCGCCTGCGAGCCCGAAGTGACGGCCGTCGGCGGCATCTACATCGACGTGAAGCCCACCGAGGCATATGTCGACGGCAATATGGTCTCGGCCAAGGGCTGGACCGGGCTTGCCGCTTTTATGCGCGAGTGCCTGAATGTACTCGGCACCAAAATCACGCACACCTGAGAAACGGGCGAATGGAGCGGCATGCCCCCGCGATCCGATCGCGGGGGGCATGCCGGCGTTGGCTTGAATGAAGCCGCAGGAATCAACTCAGCCAAGCGTCGAAACGGGCCCGCTGGTCGTGTCGCTTCAAGAGCTTTCCTGATGACGCAAGGGGTGCCCGTCAACTGGCTCTCGCAGATTGTGGTGCGAAGGGTACCCGCCCCGCGTCCTCATCAGCGTACGTGGCAGCAGCCCTTGTGATGCAAAGGAAAGGGATTCGATCGTCACCGCGTCTAGCGGAGGTCGGGTCCCTTTGTTGCGCCGTTGGCGATATGCCGGCGTCATTGCCTGAGGGTCATCATGGCAATGCGTAGGCGATCACATAGTCGCCGCGGTCGGGGGACTGGCGTGCGCCGCCGGCGGAGATGACGATATATTGCTTGCCGGTCTTCGGGGATTTGTAGCTCATCGGGCCGCCCTGGCTGCCGACGGGCAGGCGGGCTTTCCAGACCTCCTTGCCGGTGGCGCTGTCGAAGGCGCGCAGGTAATAGTCCTGCGTTCCGGCGATGAAGACGAGGCCGCCCTGGGTGGCGAGGGTGCCGCCGAGCGTCGGCATGCCGATCGGAATGGGCAGGCCCATCTTGATGCCGAGCGGGCCGGTATCCTCGACCGTGCCGACCGGAACCTGCCACTTGATCACCTGCGTCTTCATGTCGATCGCCGTGATCGTCCCGAAGGGCGGCGCCTGGCAGGGAATGCCGAGGGCCGAGAGGAAGCGGTTCTTGTTGACCGCATAGGGCGTGCCCTTCATCGGCACGATGCCCATGCCGGTATTGACCGATTCACCGCCGCTGGCGACGGCCTCGCTCGGCGCGGCCTTCTCCATCTGGATCCACAGGCCGAGGCGCATGTCGTTGACGAAGATGGTGTTGGTGACCGGATCGGCGGAGATGCCGCCCCAGTTCATGCCGCCCAGCGAGCCCGGGAAATTCAGCGCCAGGTCCGTGCCCGGCACGGTATAGACGCCGTCGTAGCGCATGCTCTTGAAGGCGATGCGGCACAGGAGCTGGTCGAAGGGCGTAGCGCCCCACATGTCGCGTTCCGTCAACGTCTGGGCGCCGATCTGCGGCATGCCGACCGACAGCGGCTGCGTCGCGGAATAGGGCTCGTTCGGGATCGTGCCCGGCTTGACCGGCACATTCTCGACCTTGGTGAGCGGCTGGCCGGTGGCGCGGTCGAGCACGAAGATCTGTCCCGCCTTGGTGCCGAACACCAGCGCCGGCACCGTCGTGCCGTCCGCCTTCGGGAAATCGATGAAGGAGGGCTGCATCGGCACGTCGAAGTCCCAGAGGTCGTTATGGACCGTCTGGTAGACCCATTTCTCGCGGCCGGTCGTGGCGTCGAGCGCCAGCATCGAGGCGCCGTATTTGTGGTCGAGCTCCGTGCGGGTCGCGCCGTAAAGGTCGACGGAGGGGCTGCCCACCGGCATGAAGACGGTGTTGGACGCGGGGTCGTAGGACATCGAGGCCCAGACGTTCGGCGTCGAGCGCGTATAGGTCTGGCCTTCCGGCGGCAATTTGGTGATCGCGGGATTGCCGGGGTCGAAGGCCCAGCGCAACTCTCCCGTCACGACGTCGAAGCCGCGCATGACGCCGCCCGGCATGTCGACCTGGACATTGTCGGCGATGCGGCCGCCGACCACGACGGTGGTGCCGGCAAGCGTCGGGGCGGAGGTCAGCACATAGCTCGGATCGGGCGCGTCGCCGAGGCCGATCTTCAGGTCGACGCGGCCATTCGTGCCGAAGTCCGGGCAGAAGGCGCCGGTGTCGGCATCGAGCCTGGTAGTCCCAGGCTTCGATCAGGCGCTCGGAGGGCGGGTGGAAATGCCCACCGTGATCACTCCGCCGCAGCGCCGCGTCGAGTCGCCGATGAGGGCTGCGTTGCGGTCGCCCTCGACGGAAGCCTCGATGTGACCGGCCCGGCCCCGTAAACCGTCCAGGCGTCAGGCCAGCTCGGTCTTGAGCTTTCCGGCGAGGAACGAAACGAAGCGACGGACCTTTACGGCGATGTGGCGATTGGCGGGGTAGACGGCCTGCAACTGTATCATGCCGATGTCCCAGTCGGGAAGGAGCCGGACGAGGCGGCCCCGGCGCATGTCCTCGCCGACGATGAAATCCGGCAGGAGGACGACGCCGGTGCCGAGCAGGGCCGCATCGCGCAGGCCGATACTGTGATTGAGTTCCAGTCGCGGCACGATTGGGATGCGGTATTCCTCTCCGTCCCTGCTGAACGGCCAGATCCGTCCCCATCTGAGTTCGGCAAAATGCAGGCAGGCATGGTGCGCAAGATCGTAGGGTGTTTCGGGCATGCCGTGTTCGGCGATGTAGGCCGGGGCGGCGCAGACGACGATGGTCGATGTCGCCAACTGCCGGGTAACCAGATTGATATCGACCGACAGGCGCCCGCGAATAGCCAGGTCGAAGCCGTCCTCGATGAGGTTCACGGCACGGTGCGACAGGTCCAGTTCGATCGAGATGGCCGGGTTCGCCTTGAGAAATTCGGCGACCACCGGAACGATCACCAGCTGCCCCAGATCGGGCGCAGCCGACATGCGCAGGCGTCCGGCGGTCTCCTTCTGGAAGAAGGTTGCGGCCCGCTCCGCCTCGCGGATCTGCGGCAGAACGCCTGACAGCGCCTCCCGGTAGGCCGCTCCGGCCTCCGTGAGCGCGATGCTGCGCGTCGAGCGGTGGAAGAGGCGGATGCCCAGCCGATCCTCGAGCTGCCGAACCTGCGCGCCGACCGTTGCGCGCGCCATGCCCAGCTCGTCCGCCGCGCGGGAAAAGCTCAGATGGGTGGCGACCGCGAGGAAGGCGGCGATCCCGTCAAGCGGGTCGAGCGTCTTCATGGGGGCGATTATCCATTCAATGTTGCCAATTTATCGATCTTATCATGCTCGATGGCCGGGTGTAATCCCATCGGTATCGACAAATTCAAGGAGACCGGAAATGACCAGTTTCACCCACGCGGCGATATCGCCTTCTGGGCACGGGACGCCGGCCATGGCGTTCGGCAGGCATGTTATCCGCATGATGGCGGCCAATACGGGCGGTGCGCTCGGCATGTTCGAAGCCTTCGTGCCGGCCGGCGAAGGGCCGCCGCTGCATGTGCACGAGCGCGAGGACGAATTCTTCCGCGTCCTTGCCGGCCGCTTCGGCTTCTGGTGCGCCGGCGACTATGTCGAGCTGATGGAAGGCGGGTGCATCGCCCTGCCGCGCGGCGTGCCGCACCGCTTCTGCAATGTCGGAAAGACGGAGGGCCGCCTGATGGTCGTCGTCACGCCGGGCGGCTTCGAGAGCTTCTTTCCGATCGTCGAACTCTGCAAGCCCGGTACGCCCGAGGAGATCGCGTCCCTGGCCAAGGACTTCGGGCTGACCTTCCTGCCGGAGGACGACCGCAAGGTCGCCTGAACCCCGCGAACATCACCGGACCGGACCACGGTCCATCGAAAGGAGACTGAAGGATGACACACCTACCTTCGAACGAAAACGCAATGCCCCTGACCAAAGCGCAACTCGATGCCTATCTCACCCGTATCGGGATGGAGCGGCCGGCCCGCCTCGATATCGCCAGCCTGTCGCGGCTGCATCGCGCCCATCTGATGAGCTTTACCTGGGAGGCGCTGGACGCCTTCATGGGCTGGCCGTCCTCTATCGCCCCGGCCGCGGCCTTCGCGAAGATGGTGGAGGGCCGGCGCGGCGGCTGGTGCTACGAGATGAACGGCCTCTTCGGCGCCGCGCTTGCTGCCCTCGATTTCCGCGTGACCCGTCTTTGCGGCGGCGTCGAACGGGAAAAGCTCGGCGATATCGCCATCGGCAATCACCTGACGCTGCGGGTCGATCTCGAGCGTCCCTATCTCGCCGAGGTCGGCATCGCGGATGCCATCGTTGAGCCGGTTCCGCTTGCCGCCGGACCGATCAGCCAGCGCGGTTTCGATTTTTCGATCACGCCGGCCGACGGCGGCTGGCTGCGCTTCAACAACCATGCGCACGGCATCGCCAGGAGCTTCGACTTCCGGCCCGATCACAGCGACGAGGCCGCGATGGCCGCCACGCAGGGCTGGCTAATGCAGGATCCCGGTTCTCCGTTCACCAATGCGCTCGCGATCCTGCGGCACACCGCTGACGGCTATGTCGCCCTGCAGAACGACTGCTTGCGCCATGTGACGGCGACAAGCCTCACCGAGCAGCGCATCACCAGCGCCGACCAGCTCGCCGACACGTTCGAGACGGTGTTCGGCCTCGACGTTCCCCGGCCGGCCCGCGTCTTCGAACGCCTTCAGGCCATTGGCGGCGAGAAAGCCGCCTGAGCCATCGCCTCATCCCGCATTCAAGGAAACATCCATGCTTCGCATCACCGCATTCGCTTTCGCCTTTGCCCTCGGAACCACGGCGGCCCTTGCCGCTCCCACCGATCCGGCGCCGGGCGGCGCCTACAAGACCGATCCCTCCCATTCGAGCTTCAACTGGTCGTTCAACCATTCCGGCCTGTCGCACTATACGGCGCGCTTCACCGGGGTCGATGCGCGTCTCGACTGGAAGCCGGAAAAGCCGGAGGCCTCGACGCTCTCGGTCACCATCGACCCGCTGTCGGTCCGCACCGATTATCCCTGGCCGGAGAAGGTGGACTTCGACAAGGAGATCGGCGGGGAGGAGACCTTCCTTGCGGCCAAGCCCATCACCTTCGTCTCGAAGAGCATTCATGTGACGGGCGAGAGAACGGGCACCGTCGAGGGCCTCCTGACCTTGCGGGGCGAGACGCATCCGGCCAGGCTCGACGTCACCTTCAACGGCTCGATGGCCGAGCACCCGATGATGGGCGTGCCGAAGATCGGCTTTTCGGCGACCGGCAGCATCAGGCGCAGCGAATGGGGTCTGGACTTCGCCATTCCCGAACTCGGCGACGAGGTCACCTTCGCCATCGAGACGCAGATGGTGCCCGCCGACT
>Ga0222424_100238_pt1 | contig 46686 bp, 48 predicted proteins | sample 2B2ome_FD_182468 | JGI IMG/M metagenome (GOLD analysis project Ga0222424, IMG submission 182468) | Enriched microbial communities from leaf-cutter ant dump, University of Wisconsin, Madison, United States - 2B200A (version 2) | ecosystem: Environmental > Terrestrial > Nest > Insects nest > Nest... | reverse complement strand
CGGGGATTTCCTGGCCAATGCGACCAGCATCGAATGGTTCAAGCAGATCGGTCAGTCGGTGACGATGGTGATCGGGGCGATCTTCATCCTGTGCGTGCTGGCGTTTCGCAGGGGGATTGTGGGGGAGATTGTGGCCAAGTGGGGGAGTGGGAAAAGGGCGGCAGGATAGGCGCTATACTGTCGGGCTTTGGCGCCATTTCAGCATTCCTGCCACCTCCATAATGGGGAGTATAGGCAAAACAGGGCGTTGGTGGCTCGGGACAGGGGTGCTGCATGGGGAGTATCTGTTTCCTTGGGACTCGCCGCTCTATTTGTCCCGTCCCGCGATTGCTGATGCCCCGTCTTTCTCCCGTCGAATGATCGCTGATGCCAGGCGCCTCGGCGTCTGGTCCAGCCGATTCCGATCACCGTCCATCGGCCGACCGCTTTCTGACAAGACCTGATGCTTGACTACTTCCTGCTGTCGGTGGCGGCCTTTCTCGCCGGGCTGATCGATGCCGTGGTCGGCGGCGGCGGCCTGATCCAGATCCCGGCATTGTTTTCGGTGATGCCGAATACCGTTCCGGCCAGCCTGCTCGGTACCAACAAGGTTGCGAGCATCCTTGGCACCGGCGCCGCTGCCGTCAACTATGCCCGGCGCGTGCGCATTGCCTGGAGCACGGCGGCACCGGCCGCGCTGGCGGCATTTGCGCTGGCCTTCATCGGCGCGTATACAGTGACACACATTCCGCCGGATTTCATGCGCAAGCTGCTGCCGTTCATTTTGCTGGCGGTGGTGCTGTATACCTTTCGCAAAAAGGATTTCGGCAGCATCCACGCGCCCTTGCATGCCGGCGGCAAGGAGCGATTGTTCGCGGTGCTGGTCGGTGGCGGTATTGGTTTCTATGACGGCTTTTTTGGGCCGGGGACTGGCAGCTTTCTGGTTTTCGTCTTCGTGCGGTTTTTCGGCTTCGATTTTCTGGGAGCGTCGGCGGTCGCCAAGGTGGTCAATGTTGCCTGCAATCTGGCGGCGTTGTTGTGGTTCGGTTACAGCGGCCACGTATTATGGCCGCTCGGTCTGGCGATGGCGGTATTCAATATCGCCGGCTCGCTGGTGGGCAGCCGATTGGCGATCCGCCACGGCAGCGCCTTCGTACGCAGGATTTTCTTGTTGGTTGTCACTATTTTGATTTTGAAAAGCACCTACGATGCTTTTTTGAAATGAAATTTATAGTAATGTTCCACGTGGAACATGGAATTGAATAGTGATGAACGAAGCCAGTATCTACCAACGCACCGACAATGGCCGCCAGGAAATTCGCAGCAAGAGCCATGGGCTGACGCAAAGTGAGCGCATGGTCTTGTTGACCGTCGATGGCATCGCGTCGTATCGGGAGTTGTGCGGAAAGTTGACCAGCCTGACGCCGCAGCGACTGGAGCGTGCCTTGCAAAAGCTGGAGCAGCTCTGTCTGGCGATGGAAATTCTGCTGCCTGAGGCGGAGCCGGTCGAGGATGCTTTCGAGCCCGAAGTGATCGACCTGTTTCTGCGTCAGGATGCGCTCGATCCGGTCACGATGATCTGCTTTGATGAGGAAGAGGCAGAGGAATTGCTGGAGGTGGCGGCCGCGCCGTCAGCGCCGGCACCGGCCCCAGCGCCGACAACCGTCGATCTGGAAAGCTGGGTCGCCGAACCGCTGGCGGTGGAAACGGTTCAGGTGCCGGCGATGGCGGAAGAGGAGGCGCCCGCCATTGCCCCCGAGCCGATCCAGGTCGATGTGGCATCGGCCATGCCATTACCATTGCCGATCAGCGCACCCGCGCCCGTGCCATCTTCTTCCGGCTGGAGCCGGGGTTGGGAATTCTGGTCGATCGCGATTGGTCTGGCATTGATCGCGGTGTCGATTGCCGGACGGTATATCGCCTGATTGTTCCACGTGGAACAATCAGGGTGCGGCGATCGGGTCGCTGAAAAACCTTATAATTCGCCCTCTGTCCATCGCCGCTTCGAGGCGCATCATGTTTTTTCCTGAAGAATTCGACGTCATCGTGGTTGGTGGCGGTCATGCCGGCACCGAGGCGGCGCTGGCTGCTGCCCGCATGGGACGCAAGACCCTGCTGCTGACCCATAACATCGAAACCCTCGGGCAGATGTCGTGCAACCCCTCGATAGGCGGGATCGGCAAGGGCCATCTGGTCAGGGAAGTGGATGCGCTCGGCGGCGCGATGGCACTGGCGACCGATCAGGGTGGCATCCAGTTTCGCACCCTGAATTCTTCCAAGGGCCCGGCGGTACGCGCGACCCGCGCGCAAGCCGATCGCATCCTGTACAAGCAGGCGATCCGTTCCATGCTGGAAAACCAGCCGAACCTGTGGCTGTTCCAGCAGGCGGTCGATGATCTGATGGTGGAGGGCGACCGCGTCACTGGCGCCGTCACCCAGGTCGGCATCCGCTTCCGCGCGCGCGCGGTGGTGCTGACTGCCGGGACATTTCTCGATGGCAAAATCCACGTCGGCATGAACAATTATTCCGGTGGGCGCGCCGGTGATCCGCCGGCGATTTCACTGGCGGCGCGGCTGCGTGAACTGAAGCAGGGCGGTCTGGGCATTGGCCGCCTGAAGACCGGCACGCCGCCGCGCATCGATGGCCGCAGCATCGACTTTTCGGTGATGGAAGAACAGCCCGGCGACCTCGACCCGATCCCGGTATTTTCCGTGCGCGGCTCGGTGGCGATGCATCCGCGTCAGTTGCCGTGCTGGATCACGCATACCAACATCCGCACCCACGACATCATCCGCTCCGGGCTGGATCGCAGCCCGATGTACACCGGCAAGATCGAAGGCGTGGGTCCGCGTTATTGCCCCTCGGTCGAGGACAAGATACATCGCTTCGCCGACAAGGACTCGCACCAGATTTTCCTGGAGCCGGAAGGACTGACCACCAACGAGTTCTATCCGAACGGGATTTCGACCAGCCTGCCGTTCGACATCCAGCTCGGCCTGGTGCGCTCGATTCGTGGCCTGGAAAATGCCCACATCCTGCGCCCCGGCTATGCGATCGAATACGATTATTTCGATCCGCGCGGTCTGAAGGCATCGCTGGAAACCAGGGCCATCGAAGGGCTGTTCTTCGCCGGCCAGATCAACGGCACCACCGGCTACGAGGAAGCGGCGGCGCAGGGCTTGCTGGCCGGTATCAATGCCGCGCTGCAGACGCAGGGGCGCGAGGCCTGGACGCCGCGCCGTGACCAGGCCTACCTCGGCGTGCTGGTCGACGACCTGATCACCCAGGGGGTGGCGGAACCGTACCGGATGTTCACCAGCCGCGCCGAATACCGGCTGTCGTTGCGCGAAGACAACGCCGACCTGCGCCTGACCGAGATCGGCCGCCAGCTCGGCTGCGTCGGCGATCAGCAATGGGAATTGTTCGAACGCAAGCGCGAGGCGGTGGCGCGCGAGCTGGAACGGCTGAAATCGACCTGGGTCAACCCACGGATGTTGGTTGCCGCCGAAGCCGAGCGCGTGCTGGGCAAGGCGATAGAGCGGGAGTACGCGCTCGCCGACCTGCTGCGCCGGCCGGGGGTCGACTATGATGCGCTGATGACGCTGAGTGGCAGCGACGGACAGCCGCTGGCCGCTCCCGGCGTCACCGATCCGCTGGTCAAGGAGCAGGTCGAAATCCAGATCAAGTATGCCGGCTACATCGGTCGCCAGGCGCGCGAGATCGGTCGCAGCGAACACTATGAAAACCTGCGGCTGCCGGCCGATTTTCCGTACATGTCGGTAAACGCGCTGTCGATCGAGGTGCGGCAAAAGCTGGATCGCCAGCGGCCGCAGACGCTCGGACAGGCATCGCGCATTTCTGGTGTGACGCCGGCGGCGATTTCGTTGCTGCTGATCCATCTGAAGAAGGGCGGCCACAAGGTGCCGCTGCCGCCGGAAGCCGGCGCCGACGCCGCGTGAGCGCGCCGGTGGCCACCTTCGATCGCGCCCGCCTGGCGCAGCAGCTGACGCAGGGCGCGCAGCGGCTGCCCTTGGCGTTGTCGGCGGCGCAGATCGAGCGCCTGCTGGATTATCTGGCGCTGCTGGTGAAATGGAACGCGGTCTACAACCTGACCGCGGTGCGCGATCCGGCGCAGATGGTGGTCCAGCACCTGCTCGATTCGCTGGCGGCGCTGCCGGCCTACGCCGGCGCGCGCGCGGTGCTCGACGTCGGCGCCGGCGGTGGCCTGCCCGGCATGGTGCTGGCGATCTGGGCCGCCGAGGCCGAGCCGGCGCTGCGGGTGGCGCTGGTCGATACCGTGCATAAAAAAACCGCCTTCCTGACCCAGGCCAAGGCGGAACTCGGGCTGGTCAACGTCAGCGTCCACACCGGCCGCGTCGAGCAATTGCAAGCCGGGCCGTTCGACGTGATCACTTCGCGGGCGTTCGCCGAACTGACCGATTTCGTCAACTGGTCCGGCCATCTACTGGCGCCGGGCGGGCGTTTTCTGGCGCTGAAGGGCGTGCGGCCGGATGCCGAAATCGCCGGCCTGCCGGCCGGCTGGCAGGCGACCAGGGTCGAGCCGCTGCAAGTGCCGGGGCTGGACGCCGCTCGCCACCTGATCACCATCGAGCGCCAGCCCGTCGATGGCGGCGGGAGTGCCGCATGAACGCGCTGTTTCATTCCCTCGGCATCACCGATGTCTGGCAACTGATCGCCGCCACCATGGTGTTCCTGATGCTGCCCGGTCCCGGTACCTTTTGCGTGCTGACCTGCGCCGGCCAGCGCGGCTTGCGCGGCGGCTTCGCCTCGCTGGCCGGGCTGATGCTGGGCGACGCGGTGCTGATCTTCCTGGCGGCGATCGGCGTCGCCGCGCTGCTGCAGGCCAATCCGCTGCTGTTTCATGGCGTTCAGTATCTCGGCGCCGCCTATCTGGCCTGGCTCGGCTTCAGATTGCTGACCGCGAAGGCGGAGCAGGGCGGTGCGGCGGCGGTGCCGTTTTCCAATGTCGCCGATTTCCGCCGCGGTTTCCTGGTCACGCTGATCAACCCGAAAGCGATCGTGTTCTACATGGCGTTCTTTCCGCTGTTCATCGACCCGGCCGCGCATCGCGGCAGCCTGACCTTCGTCTCGATGGCGGCGGTGATTTCGTGCTGTACATTGTTCTATGGCAGTCTGCTGGTGCTGGTCGGCAATGCCGCTGCGCGCCGGCTGGCGCACAACCGGCGCATCGCCAGCTTCGCCACCCGCGCCGCCGGGGTGTTTCTGATCGGCTTCGGCATCAAGCTCACCACCAACTAAAACCATATGGCCAAGATATTCTGTGTCGCCAACCAGAAGGGCGGCGTCGGCAAGACCACCACCGCCGTCAATCTCGCCGCCGGGCTGGCGCGCATCGGCCAGCGCGTGCTGTTGGTCGATCTCGATCCACAGGGCAATGCGACGATGGGGGCCGGCATCGACAAGTCAGCGCTTACTGCGTCTATCTACGAAGTTCTGCTTGGGATGGCGCAGTTGACCGAGGCGCGGGTACGGTCCGCCCAGGGCGGCTTCGACATGCTGCCGGCGAACCGCGAACTGGCCGGCGCCGAAGTCGAAATGGTGGCGCTGGAACAGCGCGAAACCCGGCTCAAGAGCGCGCTGGCCACCGTCGATGCCGACTACGACTTCATCCTGATCGATTGCCCACCGGCCTTGTCGATGCTGACGCTGAACGGTCTGTGCGCCGCCAACGGCGTGATCATCCCGATGCAGTGCGAGTACTACGCGCTGGAGGGCCTGTCGGATCTGGTCAACACGATCAAGCGGGTGCACGCCAAGCTGAATCCGGACCTGAAGATCATCGGCCTGCTGCGCGTGATGTTCGACCCGCGCATGACGCTGTCGCAGCAGGTGTCGGCCCAGCTGGAACAGCACTTCGGCGACAAGGTGTTCAAAACCGTGATTCCGCGCAACGTGCGGCTGGCCGAAGCACCGTCCTACGGTATGCCCGGCGTCAATTTCGATCCGGCATCGAAGGGCGCGCAGGCTTACATCGCGTTCGGCGCCGAGATGGTGGAGCGGATCAAAACCATGTAGTTTTGTATTGCGGGACAGAGTTTATGAACTGCCGAGTAGCGCATTACTCTGTCCCCAACAAATTAGCTTTTGTATTGCGGGACAGAGTTTATGAGCTGCCGGGCAGCGAATTACTCTGTCCCCAACAAATTAGCTTTTGTATTGTGGGACAGAGTTTATGAGCTGCCGGGCAGCGAATTACTCTGTCCCCAACAAATTAGATTAGAAGGACCGTATGGCAACCAAAAAATCCAAAGGCCTGGGACGCGGACTGGAAGCGCTGCTGGGCGGCTCGGCCGATCTGTCGGAGGCGGTGCCGAGTGTCGCCGGCGCACCGTCGGCGCTGCCGGTGGCGCAACTGCGGGCCGGCAAATACCAGCCGCGTACGCGCATGGACGAAGGCGCGCTGGCCGAACTGGCGGCATCGATCCAGGCGCAGGGCGTGCTGCAGGCGATCCTGGTGCGGCCGGTCGCCGCCGAGGGCGAAATCCGCTACGAAATCATCGCCGGCGAACGGCGCTTCCGCGCCGCTCGGCTGGCCGGTCTGACCGAAGTGCCGGTGCTGGTCAAGGAGGTCGACGACCAAGCGGCGGCGGCGATGGCGCTGATCGAAAATATCCAGCGCGAAGACCTGAATCCGCTGGAAGAAGCGCAGGGCATCGCGCGCCTGATCGGCGACTTCGGCTTCACCCACGAACAGGCCGCCGGCGCGGTCGGGCGCTCGCGCGCCGCGGTGTCGAACCTGCTGCGGCTGCTGAACCTGGCGGCGCCGCTGCAGACCATGCTGATGGCCGGCGACATCGACATGGGCCATGCGCGCGCGCTGCTGGCAGTCGATGCCGCCACCCAGATCACGCTGGCCAACCAGGTGGTTGCCAAACGGCTGTCGGTGCGCGACACCGAAAAGCTGGTGGCGCGCACGCTGGCGGCCGATCAGGACAGCGCCGCGCCGCGCCGGGAAAAGCCGCGCGACATCGTCCGGCTGGAAGAAGAATTGTCCGATCTGCTGGCCACCGCGGTCAGCATCAAGACCAAGGCGAAAAACCGCGGCCAGCTGGTGATCGACTTCGCCAACCTGGATGCGCTCGACGGCGTCATCGCCCGTCTGCGTGGATAGGGGAGTATATGCAAAAAAATCAATACCCGTGCTCGTCACAGGATGGCATCATGGGGAGTATGCTGATTCGGCCGGGTCGTCGGGGAAATGCCGGCGCGATCGTCGTGGTGCGTCCGGCATGAGCGAGGCCACCATCCTGCTGCTGCCCGGCCTGTACGGTTCTGGCGCCGGCCACTGGCAAACACTGTGGGAGCGGCAGCTGCCACGGGCGCGACGGGTGATGCAGCGCGACTGGAACGCGCCGCGCCGGATCGAATGGGTGGCACAGCTGGATGCGGTGTTGCGCGAAACCGACGGACCGGTGCTGCTGGCCGCGCATAGCCTCGGCTGCGCCACTGCCGTCTGGTGGGCCGCGACGCATGGCGCCGACGCCCACGCCGCCAGAGTGCGCGGCGCGCTGCTGGTGGCGCCGCCGGACGTCGAGCGCGCCGCTGCGCCGGCGCCGGTGCGCGATTTCAGTCCGATGCCGGTCATGCGGCTGCCGTTTCCCGCGATCGTGGTGGCATCGTCCGACGATCCGTGGTGCCAGCCGGAGCGCGCCCGTAGCTGGGCCGGCCAATGGGGCGCGCAATGGCAGGACATCGGCGCGCGCGGCCATATCAACGCCGACAGCGGTCTTGGCGACTGGTCCGACGGGCAGCACTGGCTGCGGCAGTTGGCTGCTTCCGGCGGCTGACTGCGGCGGCGGGCCTGCAGGCCGCGCCACGCCGTGTTCGCGGGCCTTCAAACGGTTTGACGCCCGTTGTGGAAAACCCTTATAATCCCGTGGCTTTGGGAAAGGCCGGCGGCAACGGGCGCCGGTTTGCACGCGACGCGGGTCGCACGGTGGGGACGAATATGCGACGGATCGTCGTCTTGCAATTTCTCGTCACGCTGGCGGTCGGCGCGGTTGCCGGCTGGCTCGCCGGATGGCCTGGATTCTGGTCGGCCATGCTTGGCGGACTATGCTGCGTGGTGCCGAATGCGCTGTTCGCGTTGCGCCTGTTCGTCAACACGCAAAAACCCGGCGGCGCCGATCCGATGTCGTTTTTCATCGGTGAATTTATCAAGATTGCATTGACGGTGGCGCTACTGGGCGCGGCCGGCTGGCTGTACCGCGATTTGAACTGGCTGGCGCTGATCGCCGCCTTCATCGCGGCGCTGAAAAGTTACGTTATCTTATTATTCAGACACTGACATGGCAACCGATCTAGCTGTTGAGGGCGCGCACCATGCATCGGCCCATGCGCCGACCGCATCCGAATACATCATTCACCATCTGACGCATTTTTCGACCACGCATCAATCCAAGATCGTCGATTTTTCGGTGATCAACATGGATACGCTGTTCTGGTCGATCGCCATCGGCATCATCGGCTCGGCCCTGATGTGGATGGCGGCACGGCGCGCCACTTCCGGCACGCCGGGGCGTTTCCAGGCATTTGTCGAAATGATCGTCGAAATGGTCGAGGACCAGTCGAAGGCGATCGTTCACGGCGACCGCAGCTTCATCGCACCGATGGCACTGACCGTGTTCATCTGGGTAGTGTTGATGAACTCGATGGACTTCCTGCCGGTGGACATGATTTCCGGTCTGCTCGGCCTGCTTGGTCTGGAGCATGTGGTGCCCTACCAGCGCATCGTTCCGACCGCCGACCTGAACGGCACCCTCGGCATGGCGCTCGGCGTGTTCGCGCTGATGATCTATTACAACCTGAAGATCAAGGGCGCCGGCGGCTTCGTGCATGAACTGTTCTGCGCGCCGTTCGGTTCCCACCCGGCGCTGTGGATTCCGAATCTGGCATTGAACATCATCGAATTCGTGGCCAAGACCGTGTCGCTGGCGATGCGACTGTTCGGCAACATGTATGCGGGCGAGCTGATCTTCCTGTTGATCGCGCTGCTCGGCTCGACCGCCACCTGGTGGGGCTTCGGCATGCACGTGTTCGCCGGCACGGTCTGGGCCATCTTCCATATCCTGATCGTCATCCTGCAGGCCTTCATCTTCATGATGCTGGCACTGGTGTATGTCGGTCAGGCGCACGAAGGCCACTGAGCCGGGTGGGTCTGGAAGCACAGGCAGGTTTCGCAGTATCTGGGGTTTGGGTTTTCACTTTTTTCGACTTTGACTATCTAAGGAGTTTTCATGACTAACGTCGCTCTCGTCGCTCTGGCTTGCGGTTTGATCATCGGTTTGGGCGCCATCGGCGCTTGTATCGGCATCGGCATCATGGGCGGCAAGTTCATCGAAGCCTCGGCTCGCCAGCCGGAACTGATGAACACCCTGCAGACCAAGATGTTCCTGCTGGCCGGCCTGATCGACGCCGCCTTCCTGATCGGTGTCGGTATCGCGATGATGTTCGCGTTCGCCAACCCGTTCGCTGGCTGATCCCGCCCGCAACACTGGTTCTCACGCCGCCGGCCTGATTCACCGAATCGGGTCCGGCGCACGTCATTTTTCAGAAGGAAATCACCGTGAACTTAAATGCAACGATGTTTGCGCAGTTCGTGGTCTTCTTCATCCTCGCGTGGTTCACGATGAAGTTCATCTGGCCGCCGCTGATGAAGGCGCTGGATGAACGCGCTCAGAAGATCACCGAGGGCCTGGCCGCCGCCGATCGCGGCAAGGCCGAAATGGCCGCTGCCGAAAAGCGCGTGCAGATCGAATTGTCGGCCGCCCGCGACGAAGGCCAGAAGCGCATCGGCGATGCCGAACGGCGCGCATTGAGCATCGTCGAGGACGCCAAGAAGGCCGCCGCCGAGGAAGCCGCCCGCATCATCGCCGCCGCGCGCGACGAAGCCGCGCAGCAGGTGACCCAGGCGCGCGAAGCCTTGCGCGGCGAAGTCGCCACGCTGGCGGTCAAGGGTGCCGAGCAGATCCTGAAGCGCGAAGTGAACGCCAGCGCGCACGCAGACCTGCTGAACCAGCTGAAAACCGAGCTGTAACATGGCTGAACTCGCAACGATTGCCCGTCCCTACGCCGAGGCGCTGTTCCGTGTTGCCCAGTCCGGCAACCTGTCCACGTGGTCGGACCTGGTATCCGAAATGGCGCAGATCGCCGCTCACCCCGATTTCCAGTCGCTCGCCGGTAATCCCAAGCTGTCGGACCAGCAGGTCGCCGACGCTTTGCTTGGACTGCTGAAGACGCCTGCCTCGGCCGAAGCGAAGAACTTCGTCGCGATGCTGGCCGAGAACGGACGCCTGGCCCTGCTGCCGGAAATCGGTGCGCAGTTCCATGCGCTGAAGAACGTCCAGGAAGGTGCCGCCGACGCCCAGATCACGAGCGCCTTCGCGCTGAGCGATGTCCAGGTCGGCGAACTGGTGGCCGTGCTGGAAAAGAAATTCGGACGCAAGCTCAATCCGTCGGTGACCGTCGACGACTCCCTGATCGGGGGCGTGCGCGTGGTGGTCGGCGACGAAGTGCTCGATACCTCGGTGCGCGCCAAGCTGCAGCAGATGCACGTGGCGTTGGCCGCGTGACGCGCCGGGCGCACAGAACAGAGAATACTTTTAGGAGTTAACATGCAACTCAACCCGTCTGAAATCAGTGAACTGATCAAGAGCCGGATTCAAGGGCTCGGTGATTCCGCCGAGATTCGCAATCAGGGCACCGTGATTTCCGTGTCCGACGGCATCTGCCGCATCCATGGGCTGTCCGACGTGATGCAGGGCGAGATGCTGGAATTCCCGGGCAACACCTTCGGCCTGGCGCTGAACCTCGAGCGCGACTCGGTCGGCGCCGTTATTCTCGGCGAATACGAGCACATTTCCGAAGGCGATACCGTCAAGACCACCGGCCGCATTCTGGAAGTGCCGATCGGTCCGGAACTGAAGGGCCGCGTGGTCAATGCGCTCGGCCAGCCGATCGACGGCAAGGGCCCGATCAACACCAAGCTGACCGCGCCGATCGAAAAGATCGCGCCGGGCGTGATCGCCCGTCAGTCGGTGTCGCAGCCGATGCAGACCGGCCTGAAGTCGATCGACTCGATGGTGCCGATCGGCCGTGGCCAGCGCGAACTGATCATCGGCGACCGCCAGACCGGCAAGTCGGCGGTGGCGGTCGATGCGATCATCAACCAGAAGGGCCAGGACATGACGTGTATCTACGTCGCGATCGGCCAGAAGGCATCGACCATCAAGAACATCGTGCGTGCGCTGGAGCAGAACGGCGCGATGGAATACACGATCGTGGTCGCCGCCACCGCGTCCGAATCGGCCGCGATGCAGTACGTGTCGGCCTACTCCGGCTGCGCGATGGGCGAATACTTCCGCGATCGCGGCCAGGACGCGCTGATCGTCTATGACGATCTGTCCAAGCAGGCGGTGGCCTATCGTCAGGTGTCGCTGCTGCTGCGCCGTCCGCCGGGCCGCGAAGCCTATCCGGGCGACGTGTTCTACCTGCACTCGCGTCTGCTGGAACGCGCCGCGCGCGTCAATCCGGATTACGTCGAAAAATTCACCAACGGCGAAGTCAAGGGCAAGACCGGCTCGCTGACCGCGCTGCCGATCATCGAAACCCAGGCTGGCGACGTTTCGGCGTTCGTGCCGACCAACGTGATTTCGATCACCGACGGCCAGATCTTCCTGGAAACCTCGCTGTTCAACGCCGGTATCCGTCCCGCGATCAACGCCGGTATTTCGGTGTCGCGCGTCGGTGGCGCCGCCCAGACCAAGGTCATCAAGAACCTGTCCGGCGGTATCCGTACCGACCTGGCGCAGTACCGTGAACTGGCGGCGTTCGCGCAGTTCGCCTCGGACCTGGATGAAGCCACCCGCAAGCAGCTCGACCGTGGCGCCCGCGTCACCGAACTGCTGAAGCAGCCGCAGTACTCGCCGCTGCCGATTTCGCTGATGGCGGTGTCGCTGTTCGCGGTCAACAAGGGCTATTTCGACGACATCGAAGTCAAGCAGGTGCTGGCGTTCGAATCCGGTCTGCATAACTTCATGAAGACCAGCCACGCGGCGCTGCTGCAGAAGATCGAAGACACCAAGCAGCTCGACAAGGACGGCGAAGCCGCCCTGGCCGCCGCGATCGCCGATTTCAAGAAATCGTTCTGAGCACGGCGCTGAAGGAGCAAGCAGATGGCGGCAGGTAAAGAGATACGCGGCAAGATCAAGAGCGTAGAAAATACGAAGAAGATCACCAAGGCGATGGAAATGGTCGCCGCGTCCAAGATGCGCAAGGCGCAGGACCGGATGCACTCGGCCCGCCCGTACAGCGACAAGATCCGCAACATCGCTTCGCATCTGGCGCAGGCCAATCCGGAATACACGCATCCGTTCCTGATCAAGCAGGAAAACGCCCGCACCGTCGGGTTCATCGTCGTCACCACCGACAAGGGTCTGTGTGGCGGCATGAACACCAACGTGCTGCGCCTGTTGACCAACAAGGTGCGTGAGCTGGAAGGGCAGGGCAACCGGATCGAGACGGTGGCGGTCGGCAACAAGGGCCTGGGTTTCCTGAACCGGATCGGCGCCAAGGTGGTGTCGCATGCGGTGCAGTTGGGCGATACGCCGCACCTCGACAAGCTGATCGGCCCGGTCAAGGTGCTGCTGGACGCCTATCAGGAAGGCCGGCTGGACGCGGTTTATCTGGTGTACACCAAGTTCATCAACACGATGAAGCAGGAGCCGATGATGGAGCAGCTGCTGCCATTGCCGGCGCACCGGATGCAGGGCGACCCTGATCAGCATTCGTGGGATTACCTGTACGAACCGGATGCCCAGACCGTGATCGACGAACTGCTGGTGCGCTACGTCGAAGCGCTGATCTACCAGGCGGTGGCGGAAAACATGGCGTCGGAACAGTCGGCGCGCATGGTGGCGATGAAGTCGGCGTCCGATAACGCCGGCAACGTGATCAACGAACTGAAGCTGGTCTACAACAAGACCCGTCAGGCCGCGATCACCAAGGAACTGTCGGAAATCGTCGCCGGGGCGGCCGCCGTATAACGGCATTGGGGAAAGAGTTTGCGAGGCGCCGCAGCGCGCCGACTTACTCTTTCCCCGACTAAGCAAAAGCATTGTGGGACGGAGTTAAGCATAGCGGTACTCTGTCCCCGACTGATCAGAAAAAAGAGTTACAGCTTGGCGCCTGCTCCCATGAAGGGAGATGCGCTAACCAGAATTTAAATTAACTATTGAAGGAACGAAAATGGCTGATGGCAAAATCGTTCAGTGTATCGGCGCCGTGGTGGACGTGGAATTCCCCCGCGATGCGATGCCGAAGATTTACGATGCGCTGAAAATGGAAGGCTCCGAACTGACGCTGGAAGTGCAGCAGCAGCTCGGCGACGGTGTGGTCCGTACCATTGCGCTCGGCAGCTCGGACGGTCTGCGCCGCGGCATGACGATCCAGAACACCGGCAATCCGATCACGGTGCCGGTCGGCAAGGCCACGCTTGGCCGCATCATGGACGTGCTGGGCAACCCGATCGACGAATGCGGCCCGGTCAGCGGCGCGCAAACCGCGTCGATCCACCGCAAGGCGCCGGCTTACGACGAACTGAGCCCGTCGCAGGACCTGCTGGAAACCGGCATCAAGGTGATCGACCTGGTCTGCCCGTTCGCCAAGGGCGGCAAGGTCGGCCTGTTCGGCGGCGCCGGCGTCGGCAAGACCGTCAACATGATGGAACTGATCAACAACATCGCCAAGGCGCACTCGGGTCTGTCGGTGTTCGCCGGCGTTGGTGAACGTACCCGCGAAGGCAACGACTTCTACCACGAAATGGCCGAAGCCAAGGTCGTGGATCTGGAAAATCCGGAAAACTCCAAGGTCGCGATGGTCTACGGCCAGATGAACGAACCGCCGGGCAACCGTCTGCGCGTGGCGCTGACCGGCCTGACGATCGCCGAAGGTTTCCGCGATGAAGGCAAGGACGTGCTGTTCTTCGTCGACAACATCTATCGCTACACGCTGGCCGGTACCGAAGTCTCGGCGCTGCTGGGCCGTATGCCGTCGGCGGTGGGCTACCAGCCGACGCTGGCCGAGGAAATGGGCCGTCTGCAGGAACGCATCACCTCGACCAAGACCGGTTCGATCACCTCGATCCAGGCCGTGTACGTGCCGGCCGATGACTTGACCGACCCGTCGCCGGCAACCACCTTCGCCCACCTGGATTCCACCGTCGTGCTGTCGCGTGACATCGCCGCGCTCGGCATCTACCCGGCGGTCGATCCGCTCGACTCGACCTCGCGTCAGCTCGACCCGAACGTGGTTGGCCAGGAACACTACGAAACCGCGCGCGCGGTGCAGGGCACGCTGCAGCGCTACAAGGAACTGCGCGACATCATCGCGATTCTCGGCATGGACGAACTGGCGCCGGAAGACAAGCTGGTGGTGGCGCGCGCGCGCAAGATGCAGCGCTTCCTGTCGCAGCCGTTCCACGTCGCCGAAGTGTTCACCGGCTCGCCGGGCAAGTACGTGTCGCTGAAGGACACCATCAAGGGCTTCAAGATGATCGCCTCGGGCGAGCTCGACCACCTGCCGGAACAGGCGTTCTACATGGTCGGCACGATCGAGGAAGCAATCGAGAAGGCCAAGAAGATTCAATGATGGCGGCCGTGCCGATGGCGCCGCGCATGCGGTGCCGCCGGTGCGAAGCCACTACAGCTTGAAGGGCTGATTTATGGCAAACACACTCCACGTCGACGTGGTCTCCGCCGAAGCGGAAATTTTTTCCGGCGAAGCCGAGTTTGTCGTGCTGCCTGGCGAAGCCGGGGAGCTCGGCATCTATCCGCGCCATACGCCGCTGATCACGCGGATCAAGCCGGGCGCGGTGCGCATCAAGGTACCGGGCCAGGCGGGCGAGGAATTCGTGTTCGTCGCCGGCGGCCTGCTCGAAGTGCAGCCGGATAACGTCACCGTGCTGGCCGATACCGCGATTCGCGGCACCGATCTCGACGAGGCGAAGGCGACCGAAGCCAAGAAGCTGGCCGAGGAAGCGCTGGTCAACCGCAGCTCGAAGATCGACTACGCTACCGCCCAGGCGGAACTGGCGGTGGCGATGGCCCAGCTGGCGGCGATCCAGAAACTGCGCCAGAAGCGTTGAGCGCGGCGACAGGCGCAGGCGCTACAATCAAAAGGCAGCTTCGGCTGCCTTTCTTTTTTGCCAGCCGCCGCGCTCCTGCTGCGGCGGTGATCCAAGCCCGAACGAGGAGCCGATGCGGCGCTACCTGCCGGAACTGATCGCCCTGCCGTTGTTGCCGCTGCTGCTGGCGCAGGGTCGGCGCACGCGCCGGCTGACGCCGCGCCTGCCGGAAGCTGGCGGCGCCGATGGCGGCCTGGCCGGCGCTCATAGTGAGCGGGCGCCGCTGCGGCTGCTGGCGATCGGCGAATCGCCGGTGGCCGGCGTCGGCGTGCAGCGCCATGACGAAGCGATTACCGGCCAGCTGGCGCAGGCACTGGCGGCGCGGCTGCGGCGTCCGGTGATCTGGCGCGCTTGCGGCCGCAACGGCGCCACCGTTAGCGAGGCGCAGCAGCAGTTGCTGCCGCAGGTGCCGGCGCAAGCGGTCGATCTGCTGCTGGTGGCATTCGGCGTCAACGACAGCACCGCCTTTCATTCGGTGGTGCGCTGGCGGCGCGATCTGCTGGCCTTGCTGCAGGCGCTGGAACGGCGTTGCCAGCCGCGCCTGCTGCTGTTGTCCGGCGTGCCGCGGCTGGACGGTTTTCCGGCGCTGCCGCAACCGCTGCGCTGGGTGCTCGGGCAAAAGGCGCGCGCGCTCGATGCCGCCGCCCGCCAGCTGGCGCTGGAAAGGCCGCGCACTTGCCATGTGCCGCTGCCGCTCGACGGCGGCGACCGCAGCCTGATGGCAATCGACGGCTACCATCCGTCGGCGGCCGGCTGCACCGTCTGGGCGGCGGCGCTGGCCGCCGCCGTGCAGCGATCCGCGAACTTCGACGACGATGAGGAGAACTCCCGATGAACAGCAATCCGCAACAACGCCTGCCCGCCGAACTGCCGGTGATCGCCGTGGTCGGCCTGTCCGCCCGCGCCGATCGTCCCAGCCACGAGGTGGCGGAATACCTGCAGGGCCACGGCTACCGGATCGTACCGGTGAATCCGGCCTACGCCGGCACGCCCATCCTCGGCGAAAACTGTTATGAAACGCTGGCCGAAGCAGCCGACGCGCTGGCGGCGGAAGGCCGGCAGATCGGCATCGTCGATTGCTTCCGCAAGTCGAGCGAAGTCGGTGCCACCGTCGACGAGGCGATCGCGCTGCAGCTGCCCTGTGTCTGGATGCAGCTCGGGGTGATCGACGAGGCCGCCGCCGAGCGCGCCCGTGCCGCCGGCATGGCGGTGGTGATGGACCGCTGCATGAAGGTCGAGCACATGCATGGCAACCGCCACGGTGTGTTGTAGCATCCCCGGCTTTAAAAAGAGGGGAGTATGAGTAAAATTACAAGAACTGGTGCCCGTTACAGCCTGGCAGGTGTGGGAGTATCTGACGGGCCGAGGTTCCGGTTATTCAGCGGGGGAAGTCAATGAGCGCCTTTGCCGCCTTTCTGCATCATCTTGCCGCGTTTGCGCTGGTGGCCGCGCTGGCGGTCGAACTGCTGCTGCTGCGCGCCGAGCCGGAGCGGCTCGACCTGCGCCGCCTGCGGCTGGTCGACGCGGTCTATGGCGTCAGCGCCGGCGTGCTGTTGGTGGTCGGCTTTCTGCGCGTGCTGTATCTGGAAAAGGGCGCGGCCTATTACTTCCACAGCGCCAGCTTCCTGGTCAAGCTGGCGCTGTTCGCGCTGATCGGCTTGCTGTCGATCTACCCGACCGTGCAATTTTTGCGCTGGGGCCGCAGTGCCGGCCACGGTACGCCGCCGGACGCGCTGGCGCTGCGGCGCATCCGGCGCCTGGTCCATCTGGAACTGGCGCTGCTGCCGCCACTGATCCTGTGCGCGGCGCTGATGGCGCGCGGTATCGGCGTGTTCGGTTGAACGCCGCCGCGCCCGTGTATTACAAGGAAATCCATGTTTGAACTGAAAACTCTGGCAGCGAATGCCGGCAAGGCCGGGCATTATGCCGAACTGCTGACGCAGGCGCGCGCGCTGCTGGCCGGCGAGCGCGATCTGATCGCCAACGCCGCCAACTTCAGCGCGCTGGTGTATCACAGCCTGCCGCAGCTGAACTGGGCCGGCTTCTATCTGTACGACGGCAACGAACTGGTGCTCGGGCCGTTCCAGGGCAAGCCGGCCTGCATCCGCATCGCGCTCGGGCGCGGGGTCTGTGGCACCGCCGCGCAAACCCGCGCCACCCAGCTGGTGCCGGATGTCGATGCCTTCCCCGGCCACATCGCCTGCGACAGCGCCTCGCGCGCGGAAATCGTGGTGCCGCTGATCGGCGCCGATGGCCGGCTGCTCGGCGTCTGGGACGTCGACAGCCCGGTGGCCGGGCGTTTCGACGACGACGACCGTGCCGGCATGGAGGCACTGTGCGCGACCTTCGTCGCCAGCATCGAGGCATTCTGAGAATCTCCAACCGGCATCCCACGCTTTCCTGCTTCCCCGTTTTTCGTCTCATCGCTTCCAGTATGGAAACCAATCCCCACACGCCGCTGGCCAGTTTCATCGACCTGATGATGGACGCGGTATTCGCGGTCGATACCGACAGCCGTATCGTATTCGTCAGCGCCGCCTGCGAACGCATCCTCGGCTACACCCCGCAGGAACTGGTCGGCCGCCGCATGCTCGATCTGGTGGCGCCGCAGGACCGCGACAGCACCCGGCAATCGGTGCAGGACGTCATGGGCGGCCAGCCGCAGCTGCATTTCGAAAACCGCTACGTGCACAAGGACGGCCGGCTGGTCGACATCATGTGGTCGGCGCGCTGGTCGCCGGCCGACCAGTTGCGCATCGGCGTCGCCCGCGACATCACCGAGCGCAAGCAGGCCGAAGCCAGGCAGGCCGCGCTGTACGCGATTTCCGAAGCCGCGCAGGCAGCGGAGGACCTGCCGGCGCTGTTGCGGCGCATTCACGACATCCTCGGCCTGCTGCTGCCGGCGGAAAATTTTTCGGTGGCGCTGCATGATGCCGACAGCGACCAGCTCAGCTTCCCGTACCGCGCGGATCAGCGCGAACAGGGCGGGACGCCGTCGCAGCCGGCCGCCGGCACGCTGTGCGCGCGGGTGATCGAAAGCGGTCAGCCGTTGTTGCTGGAAGCGGCGGGTGATACGCCCGCCGACTGGCTGTGCTGGCTCGGCGTGCCGCTGAAATCAGCGAACGGCACCATCGGCGCGCTGGTGCTGAAAAGCTATCCTGGCGGCGCTCGCTACGGTGAAAGGGACCGGGAACTGCTGCAGTTCGTCTCGACCCAGATCGCCACCGCGATCGAACGCCAGCGCATGCAGGCGCGCCTGCTGCACATGGCGCAGTACGACTGGCTGACCGATCTGCCGAATCGCGGCCTGCTGCACGACCGCCTGAAAACTGCGCTGGCGCGCGCCCGCCGCGAACGCAGCCGGCTGGCCTTGCTCTACCTCGATCTGGACAAGTTCAAGCAGATCAACGACCGTCTCGGCCACGCCGCCGGCGACCGCCTGCTGCGCGAAACCGCGCGCCGCCTGCGGCAATCGGTGCGCGCTTCGGATACTGTGGCGCGGCTCGGCGGCGACGAGTTCGTGGTGCTGCTGGAAAACCTGCAGACGCCGGCCGATGCCGCGCAGCTGGCCGACAAGCTGCGCGCCGCCGTCGGCCAGCCGCTGGAGATCGACGGCGACATCCTGCACATGCGGCCCAGCATCGGCATCGCCACCTGCCCGGAACATGGCGACGATGAGGAACAGTTGCTGCGCCATGCCGACCAGGCGATGTATGTGCAGAAAAAGGCGCGCCCGGCCGCCTGAAACCGGCGCAAAAAAAGCGCGGCCGCAGCCGCGCTGAATACCACCGGAGAGACAACGCCTATTTGACCCGGCCTTCCTTCCACGCCTGCAGCAGCTTGTCGTAGGCGATGGTTTCGCCCTTCGGTTTCTCGTCGGCCAGCTTCTTCCATGGCGCGCCCTTGTCGGACAGCCACTTGGCCGGATCGCTCTTCGGATTCAGCTTCGGCGCGCAATGCTGCATGCCGGCGCGCTGCAGACGCGCCATCACCGAATCCATTTCCTCGGCCAGGTTGTCCATCGCCTGCTGCGGCGTCTTTTCGCCGGTGACGGCAACCGCGACGTTCTTCCACCACAGTTGCGCCAGTTTTGGATAATCCGGCACGTTGGTGCCGGTCGGCGTCCACGCCACCCGCGCCGGGCTGCGGTAGAACTCGATCAGGCCGCCGTACTTGTCGGCGTTCTTGGTGAAGTACTCGTGACGGATGTCGGAATCGCGCACGAAGGTGACGCCGACGATCGACTTCTTCAGCGACACCGTCTTGGCATTGACGAACTGCGCGTACAGCCAGGCGGCGGCCTTGCGGTCTGGCGCGGTCGATTTGAAGAAGGTCCAGGAACCGACGTCCTGATAGCCATTCTGCATGCCGTCCTTCCAGTACGGGCCGTGCGGCCCCGGCGCCATGCGCCACTTCGGCGTGCCGTCGGCGTTGACCACCGGGCCGGCCTTGGTCAGCGGCGCGGTGAACGCGGTGTACCAGAAGATCTGCTGGGCGATTTCGCCCTGGCCCGGCACCGGGCCGGCTTCCGAGAAGGTCATGCCCATCGCCTGCGGCGGCGCGTACTTCTTCATCCAGTCGATGTACTTGGTCAGCGCATACACCGCCGCCGGCGAGTTGGTGGCGCCGCCGCGCGCGACCGAGGCGCCGACCGGCGTGCACTTGTCGTCGGCGACGCGGATGCCCCATTCATCGACCGGCAGGCCGTTCGGGATGCCCTTGTCGGCGGCGCCGGCCATCGACAGCCAGGCATCGGTGAAGCGCCAGCCGAGCGACGGGTCCTTCTTGCCGTAATCCATGTGGCCGTAAATCTTCTTGCCGTCGATTTCCTTGACGTCGTTGGTGAAGAAGGCGGCGATGTCCTCATAGGCCGACCAGTTCTGCGGTACGCCGAGTTCGTAGCCGTACTTGGCCTTGAACTTGTCCTGCAGGTCCTTGCGCGCGAACAGGTCGGCGCGGAACCAGTACAGGTTGGCGAACTGCTGGTCCGGCAGCTGGTACAGCTTGCCGTCCGGCGCGGTGGTGAAGCTGGTGCCGATGAAATCCTTCAGGTCGAGGCCGGGATTGGTGTATTCCTTGCCGGCGCCGGCCATGTAGTCCGACAACGGCTCGATCGCGCCGTAGCGGTAGTGGGTGCCGATCAGGTCGGAATCGGAAATCCAGCCGTCGTAGATGCTCTTGCCGGACTGCATCGAGGTCTGCAGCTTTTCGACCACGTCGCCTTCCTGGATGATGCTGTGATTGACCTTGATGCCGGTGATTTCCTCGAAAGCCTTGGCCAGCGTCTTCGATTCGTAGACGTGGGTGTCGATGGTTTCCGACACCACGTTGATTTCATTGACACCCTTTTGCTTCAGCTTGGCGGCGGCGTCGATGAACCATTTCATTTCTTCCTGCTGCTGTGCCTTGGTCAGTGTCGACGGCTGGAATTCCTCGGCGATCCATTTGTCGGCCGCCTTCATGTCGGCCCACGAGGAACCCGATGCCAGCAGCATCGACGCCGCCGCGATGGCGGTGAGTCGTATTCTCATTGTCGTCTCCTAGATAACCCTTCCCAAAGACCGAGCATGGAGCGGAGGAAAGGAAGCCGCCCCATGTAGAACGCCATCGAACCTTGTTGCCAATGCACCTTCAGCCCCAGCGCATCACCGCCACCAGCAGCAGGAAACCGAGCGCCGCGCCGATGCCCTGATGCAGATCGGTCAGACCGGCCCAGATCAGATTCAGATAGGCCGCCGCCAGCAGGCCGATGAACAGCCGGTCGCCGCGCGTGGTCGGCAGCGGCAGCCAGCCGCGCCGCTCGACCGTCGGCGAGCGGATCTGCCAGATCGTCATGCCGATCAGCATCAGCGCCACCGCGATGAAGAAGATCGCCACCGGCGGCGTCCAGGCCATCCATGCGAATGCCTCCTGCATCACACCCTCCCCATCGCGAAACCCTTGGCGATGTAGTGCCGCACGAACCAGATCACCAGTGCGCCTGGCACGATGGTCAGGATGCCGGCTGCCGCCAGCACGCCCCAGTCCATGCCGGCGGCCGAGACCGTGCGCGTCATCACCGCGGCGATCGGCTTGGCATCGACCGAAGTCAGCGTGCGCGCCAGCAGCAGTTCGACCCAGCTGAACATGAAGCAGAAGAACGCGGTGACGCCGACGCCGGACTTGATCAGCGGCAGAAAAATCCGGATGAAGAATTTCGGGAAGCTGTAGCCGTCGATGTAGGCGGTCTCGTCGATTTCCTTCGGCACACCGGACATGAAGCCCTCCAGTATCCAGACCGCCAGCGGCACGTTGAACACCATGTGCGCCAGCGCCACCGCCAGGTGCGTGTCCATCAGGCCGACCGTCGAATACAGCTGGAAGAACGGCAGCAGGAACACCGCCGGCGGCGTCATGCGGTTGGTCAACAGCCAGAAGAACAGATGCTTGTCGCCCAGGAACGAATAACGTGAAAACGCATACGCGGCCGGCAGCGCGACGCCGACCGACAGCACCGTGTTGATGGCGACGTAGATCATCGAATTGATGTAGCCGCTGTACCAGGACGGATCGGTGAAGATGGTCTTGAAGTTGTCCAGCGTCAGCGTCTGCGGCCACATGCTCATGACGCCGACGATTTCCTCGTTGGTCTTCAGCGACATGTTCAGCATCCAGTAGATCGGCAGCAGCGAAGCCAGCAGGTACAGCAGCAGGATCGGCGTCGACAGGCGTTTGCTCATCATGATTTGTCCCCGGTGCCGAGCCGCTGCATCCAGTTGTAGAGGATGAAGCAGAACAGCAGGATGATGAAGAAGTAGATCAGCGAGAAGGCCGCCGCCGGCCCGAGATCGAACTGGCCGACCGCCTTCTGCGTCAGGTATTGGGACAGGAAGGTGGTGGCGTTGCCGGGGCCGCCGCCGGTCAGCACGAACGGCTCGGTGTAGATCATGAAGCTGTCCATGAAGCGCAGCAGCACCGCGATCATCAGGACGTTCCTCAGCTTCGGCAGCTGGATGAAGCGGAACACCGCCCAGCGCGAGGCGCCGTCGATCTTGGCCGCCTGATAGTAGGCATCCGGAATCGCCCGCAGGCCGGCGTAGCACAGCAGCACCACCAGCGGCGTCCAGTGCCAGACATCCATCGCCAGCACCGTGGTCCAGGCGTCCAGCGAATCCCCGGTGTAGTTGTAGTCGATGCCGGCGCGATTGATCGCGTAGCCGAGCAGACCGATGTCGCCGCGCCCGAAAATCTGCCAGATGGTGCCGACCACGTTCCACGGAATCAAGAGCGGCAGCGCGATCAGCACCAGCGACAGCGACGCCTTCCAGCCCGATGCCGGCATCGCCAGCGCGATCAGGATGCCGAGCGGAATCTGGATCGCCAGCACCGACAGCGAAAACAGCAGTTGGCGCAGCAGCGCCTCGTGCAGCTCGGGGTCGCGCATCACGTCCTTGAACCACTCGGTGCCGACGAACACCTTCTGGGTCGGGCCGAGGATGTCCTGCACCGAATAGTTGACGATCGTCATCAGCGGCAGGATGGCCGAAAACGCCACCGTCAAAAGCACCGGCAGGATCAGAAACCAGGCGCGGTTGTTGTAGGTCTTCATCAGGCCACCCGTTTGTCGTCGAGGTAGTACAGCGTGCGCTGCGGCGGAAAGCGCAGCCAGACCCGGCCGTCGGCGTCCGGCGTCGGCGCCGCGCCTAGCTTGGCCGCCACCGTGTGCGCGCCGAGGCGGAATTCGGCCAGCGTGTGGGTGCCGAGGTCGCGCGCGCCCTGCAGCGTCGCCGCCAGCGCATCCGGCTGCGGCGCCGCCAGGCATTCGAGGTATTCCGGGCGGATGCCGAGCGTGGCCCGGCCGGCTGCCACCAGCGCCGCCGCCGCGCCCGGCGGCAACGGCAGCTGGCCGGCGCCGTCGATCCGGGCGACGCCGTCGGCGATCGCGCACGGCAGCAGGTTCATGCCGGGATTGCCGATGAAGTAGCCGACGAAGGTGTGCGCCGGTTCCTCGAACAGTGCCTGCGCGCTGCCGGTCTGCACCACTTCGCCCTGCGTCATCACCACCACCTGGTCGGCGAAGGTCAGCGCCTCGACCTGATCGTGGGTGACGTAGATCAGCGACAGCTTCAGTTCGTGATGGATTTCCTTCAGCTTGCGCCGCAGCAGCCATTTCAGGTGCGGGTCGATCACCGTCAGCGGCTCGTCGAACAGTACCGCCGCGACATCCGGCCGCACCAGTCCGCGACCGAGCGAAATCTTCTGCTTGGCATCGACCGCCAGGCCGCTGGCGCGGCGCTTCAGGTCGGACGACAGCTCCAGCATCGCCGCCACCTGCTCGACGCGCTTCCTGATGGCGTCTTCCTTCCAGCCGCGATTGCGCAGCGGGAAGGCCAGGTTGTCGAACACCGTCATCGTGTCGTAGATCACCGGGAACTGGAACACCTGGGCGATGTTGCGCGCTTCCGGCGGCAGTTCGGTGACGTCGCGGCCGTCGAACAGCACGCGCCCGTGCGAAGGCCGCACCAGGCCGGAAATGATGTTCAGCAGCGTGGTCTTGCCGCAGCCGGAAGGGCCGAGCAGCGCGTAGGCGCCGCCGTCTTCCCAGCGCATCGTCATCGGCCGCAGCGCGAAATCGGACGGCGCCACCGGGTTCGGCCGGTAGGCGTGCGCCAGGTCGAGCAGATCGATGCGCGCCATCAGTGCGCTCCCGCCATGGCCGGTGCCGCCAGCAGCGCGCCGTCGGCGCCGAACACCAGCAGTTCGTCCGGCCGGCAGTACAGCGTGAGCTGCTGGCCGAGTTCGACCGGATGCACGCCGGCCAGCTGTGCCACCAGGCCGATTTCGCCGCGATGCAGGTGGACGAAGGTTTCCGAGCCGCTGATCTCGCTCAGATCGACGCGCGCGCCGATCGCGCAATCCCGTTCGTCGCGCGGCGTCAGCCGCAGGCTGTGGGCGCGCAGGCCGAGCACGATTTGCGCATGGCCGGCGGCGCGCTGCCGCTGCGGCGGCGCCAGCGGGATCGCCAGACCGTCGCCGAGCCGGGCGACGCCGTCGGCATCCAGCGCCGCCGGCATCAGGTTGATCGGCGGATCGCTGAAAGTGCGCGCCGCCTGCACCGATTGCGGCGCGTTGAATACTTCCAGCGTCGGCCCCTGCTGCAGCAGCCGGCCCTCGTGCAGCACCGCGGTGTGGCCGCCCAGCTGCAGCGCCTCCAGCGGTTCGGTGGTGGCGTACACCACGGTGGTCTTGCCGTCGGCGAACAGTTCCGCCAGCTCGCGCCGCAATTCCTCGCGCAGCTTGTAGTCGAGGTTGACCAGCGGTTCGTCCAGCAGCAGCAGTTCGGCTTCCTTGATCAGCGCGCGCGCCAGCGCGGTGCGCTGCTGCTGGCCGCCGGACAGCTCGGTCGGCAGCCGTTGCAGATAAGGCGTGATGTGCAGCCGCTCGGCCATCGCGGTGACGCGCGCGCGCACCTGCTGCTCGCGGACGCCGGCGATGCGCAGCGGCGAGGCGATGTTGTCGAACACCGACAGGGTCGGATAGTTGATGAACTGCTGGTAGACCATCGCCAGCTTGCGCTGCCGCACCGGCACGCCGGTGACGTCGCGGCCATCGGCGCGGAGCCGGCCCTCGCTCGGGCGGTCGAGTCCGGCCATGATGCGCATCAGGCTGGTCTTGCCGGCGGCGGTGGCGCCCAGCAGGACGTTGATCGCGCCCGGTGCCAGCGCCAGCGACATCGGGTACAGGTGCTGTTCGGCACCCTGTTTCTTGCTGATGTGGTCCAGTTCCAGCTGCACTGCCTCGTCTCCTCGTTGTCACGCGTTCTCTGTCGGAACTTGCGTCGGATGCTGGTGGCGCGCCTCGCTATCCGTGCCGCGCCGCTGGCGCGGCGGCGCCGATCCAGTCGTCCAGCCGTTGCTCGGCCTCTGGCCCCAGATGCAGGCCGAGCTTGCTGCGCCGCCACAGGATGTCGGCGGCGCCGCGTGCCCATTCGTGTTCGATCAGGTATTCGACTTCGGCGGCGTACAGGCCGGGCAGGATTTCCTCGCCCAGCTGCGCCAGGCTGGCGCGGCCGGCCAGCAGCCGCTCGACGCGGGTACCGTAGCTGCGCGCATAGCGCGCCAGCAGCGGCGCCGGCAGCCAGCCGAAGCGTTGCCGCAGGCGCTCGGCCCAGGCGTCGAATTCCAGCACCGAGCGGTTCGACGGCTGCGCCCCGTACAGGTCGCCGCCCGGCAGGCAGGCGTGCGCGGTCCAGGCGCCGTGGCGGTTGCCGAGCGCCGGTGCGATCCGGTCCAGCGCCTCCTCGGCCAGCTTGCGGAAGGTGGTGATCTTGCCGCCGAACACCGACAGCAGCGGCGCGCGCGGCTCGGCCGCGCTGCCGGCGTCGAAATCGAGCCGGTAATCGCGCGTCACCGCCGAGGCCGCCGCCGCCGCGTCCTCCAGCAGCGGCCGCACGCCGGAGTACGACCACACCACGTCGGCCGGCGTGATGTGCTTCTGGAAATAGTGATTGGCCAGCTGGCAGATGTAGTCGGTCTCGTCGCTGGAAATCGCCACCTGGTCCGGGTTGCCGTGGTATTCGAGGTCGGTGGTGCCGAGCAGCGTGAAATCGTGCTGGTACGGAATCGCGAAGACGATGCGGCCGTCCGGGTGCTGGAAGATGTAGGCGTACGGATGCTCGAACAGGCGCGGCACCACGATGTGGCTGCCCTTGATCAGGCGCAGCGTGTGGTCGGCCGGCTGGCGCGCCTCGTCGCGCAGGAATTGCCCGGCCCACGGACCGGCGGCGTTGACCAGCGCGCGTGCGCGCACCGTGCGCAGCGCGCCGTCGGCGCCGCGCAGGCTGGCGCGCCAGTGGTCGACGTGGCGCTCGGCCGCCTCGCAGCGGCAGCGGGTCTGTACCGTCGCGCCTTTTTCGGCGGCGTCGATCGCGTTCAGAACCACCAGCCGCGCATCATCGACCCAGCCGTCGGAATATTCGAAGCCGCGCATGAACTGGCGCTGCAGCGGCGCCCCGGCCGGATGACGGCGCAGATCGATACCGGTTGATGCCGGCAGCAGTTCGCGCCGCGCCAGCAGGTCGTACATCAGCAGGCCGGCGCGGATCATCCAGGCCGGGCGCTGGCCGTTTTCGTGCGGCATCACGAAACGCAGCGGCCACATGATGTGCGGCGCCGCGCGCAACAGTACCTCGCGCTCGATCAGCGCCTTGCGGACCAGATGGAATTCGTAATATTCGAGGTAGCGCAGGCCGCCGTGGATCAGCTTGGTCGAGGCCGACGAGGTATGCGCGGCCAGATCGTCTTTTTCGCACAGCAGTACCGACAGCCCGCGGCCGGCGGCATCGCGGGCGATACCGGCGCCGTTGATGCCGCCGCCGACGATCAGCAGATCGTAATCGCCGGATTCGGAATGGTCGGTTGGGGCGCTCATGTTCGGTCGAAAAAAGACGAATGGAAACCGTGGACATCGATACAATACGACAGTATAAGAAAAAAAACCAACAAATTTGAGCTAGATAAATGTTCGTTTCGATTCGTTTTAGATTGATTTCCAGCAACAAGGAGCCAGAATGACGCTCAATCCACGCCAGCGCCGGCTGCTGAACCAGGTCCGCGCCCAGGTCACGGTGTCGGTCGAGGAGCTGGCGCGCCAGCTGGACGTGACGCCGCAGACGGTACGGCGCGACATCAAGCAGATGGAAGAAGCGCGGCTGCTGGTGCGCTACCACGGCGGCGTCGGCCTGCCGTCCTCGGTCGAGAACATCGATTACGGCCGCCGCCAGAACATGAACAGCGACGCCAAGCGCCGCATCGCCGCCGCAGTGGCGGCGCGGGTGCCGTCCGGCTGTTCGTTGCTGATCAACATCGGCACCACCACCGAGGCGGTGGCGCGCGCGCTGGCGCAGCACGTCGGCCTGCACGTGGTCACCAACAATCTGAACGTGGCGGCGATCCTGGCCGACAACCCGCAGTCGGAAGTCATCATCGCCGGCGGCACCGTGCGCTCGCGCGATCGCGGCATCGTCGGCGAGGCGACCATCGACTTCATCCGCCAGTTCCGCGTCGACATCGGCATCATCGGCATTTCCAGCATCGAGGCCGACGGCACGCTGCGCGACTTCGACCCGCGCGAGGTGCGGGTGGCGCAGGCCATCATCGAGCAGTCGCGCGAGGTCTGGCTGGTGGCCGACCACGACAAGTTCGGACGCCAGGCGCTGGTGCGGGTGGCGCAGCTGTCGCAGGTCGATGTGTTGTTCACCGACGCGTCGCCGTCGGCGGAGTTGACGCGTTTGCTGCGCGAATCGGCGGTCGAGGTGGTGGTGGTTGCGGACGGCGCAGCCGCGCCGTCAGCGGCGCCGCGCAAGCCGGGGCGCTGAACCTGGCTGGTACTTGTCGCTCATATACTCCCTATCCAGGACGGCTATGGCGCGCTTCTGGATTGAGAAATTACCACATACTCCCCATTTCAGGTGAGGGCGTGGAGTGCGCCGACCACCGCTCGCTCAGTCGCGATTCTTGCTGGCGGCGATATAGGAAGCCTGGGTGCTGCGGATGTGTTCGCGCAGCTTCTTTTGCGCCCTGGCGGCGCTGCCGGTGCGAATCTCGGCGACGATCAGTTCATGATTGTGGCCGCAGTCGTCGACCGCCGGGTCGTGTTCCGGCAGGCGTGCGCGCAGGGCCTGGATCTTGTACGAAATCAGGCCGTAGGCGGTGCTCAGATAGTGGCTGTGCGCACCCGCGACGATGGCTTCATGGAAGCGGGCGTCGAGGCCGGGAATGGCACCGTAATCACCGCTGTTTTCCACCACCGCGATCGCGGCCAGCACCTCGTCCAGCGCCGCCGACAGTTGCTGGCGCGAATGCTCCATTGCCGTCGCCAGCGCCGCGCATTCGATGGTTTCGCGGAAATGGCAGATCTCGCGCACGTCGTCCTCCGACGGCTGGAACACGAAGGTTCCGCGCTGCGGATGTACGTCCACCAATCCCTGCAGTTTCAGCTGGAACAGCGCCTCCCGCACCGGCGTCTTGCTGATGCCCAGATTCAGCGCCAGCACCGATTCGGAAATCTGCTCTCCCATGCGCAGCCGCCCTTCGACGATCGTGGTCCTGATCATGTCGACCGCAATGTCGGTCAGCGACTTGGGACGAACGACTTTGCCGGAGGCGATGGGGAATGCCGGATTCATGGGGACGCGATCTGAAGGACGGGAAAGGGGTGGCGCAGCGCGCAGTATAGCCAAATTGGAACGAATCTAAAATATCGTTACAAAAGATATCGTATCTGATATATTACATCGCGAAAAATCAGGCTTGCCGGAGTGCCGCCTCGCGCTCCGCAATGCCCAGAACATGGAGAAGCGATGGGTGTGATGACGGAAACCGGCGCTTCGGCGCCAGCGCCGGGCGAGTCCGGCCGCCAGCAGGGCGCGGTGGAAAGAATCTTCGTGGCCGCCAACCGCTGGCTGATCATTCTGATGATGGCGGCCATGGTGGCGATGGTGTTTGGCAACGTGGTCAGCCGCTATGTCTGGAACTATTCCTACATCTGGGCGGAAGAGCTGTCCCAGTATCTGATGGTCTGGATCACTTTCCTCGGCGCCGGCCTGGCGCTGCGCGAGGGCCGCCACGTCGCGGTCGAGATGCTGCAGGACCATCTGGCCGACCGGAACCGGTTGCGCATCCGCCATCTGGTGGCGCTGCTGATCATCGTTTTCCTGGTGGCGCTGGTGGTGCTCGGGTTCCAGTTTGCCGCCTTTGCCTGGGAGCAGGAAACCCCGGTGATGAACATTTCGCTCGGCATTCCGTATCTGGCGGTGCCGCTCGGCGCGCTGCTGTTGCTGGCGCATATCGGCTTCATCTACCGTGCGTTCGTCGAAGGTCGTCTGGAACATCCGGAAAGCCTCGAAGCGCCGGTTGAGGAAGGAGCGATCTGACATGGGAATCGCACTGCTTCTGGGATTTCTGGTGATGATGGCCATCGGCGTGCCGATCGCCTTCGTCATGGGCGGGGCCGGCATGCTGGCGCTGGTGGTGGAAGGCAAGCTGTCGTTGCTGTCGGTGCCGCAGCGCTTCTTCAACGGCATCAATTCGTTCCCGCTGATGGCGGTACCGTTTTTCATCCTGGCGGCTGACCTGATGTCGGCCAGCGCCATCACCTCGGCGATTCTGCGCTTCACCAACAATATGGTCGGCCATATCCGCGGCGGCCTCGGCCATGTCAACGTCCTGACCAACATGATCTTTGCCGGCATCAGCGGCTCGGCGCTGGCCGATGCCGCTGGCCCCGGCGCGATCATGATGCGGATGATGCAGCGGGTCGGCTACGATCCGCACTATTCGGCCGCGCTGAGTGCCGCCACTGCGACCATCGGGCCGATCATCCCGCCATCCATCGTCATGGTGATCTATGCGATCAGCGACAGCCGGGTCACCGTGGCCGGGCTGTTCATGGCTGGCATCCTGCCGGGCATCCTGATGGGTGCCGCGCTGGCAATCACCAACCACATCATCTCGATCAGGCGCGGCTACAAGTTCGCGCAGAAGAAGGTCAGCTGGGCCGAACGCGGGCGCAGCCTGTGGAAGGCCATGCCGGCATTGCTGATGCCGGTGATCATCATCGGCGGCATCCTGAGCGGCGTGTTCACCTCGACCGAATCGGCGGCGGTGGCGGTGGTGTACGCGCTGCTGGTCGGCCTGTTCGTCACGCGCGCGCTGACGCCGTCGCTGATCGCCAAGGTTTTCCTGCAAAGCTCGCTGGTGACTTCGGGCGCACTGCTGGTCGTTGCAATGGCATCGCTGTTCGCCTGGATCCTGACGATTCTGCAATTGCCGCAGGACGTCGCCCGGGCGATCTCGGAAGTGACGACCAGCCCGATCCTGGTGCTGTTCATCGTCGCCATCTTCGTGCTGATCTGTGGTTTCTTCATCGACACGCTGCCGGCGGTGATCATCCTGGTCCCGGTGCTGGCGCCGCTGACCGACCAGTTCGGCATCAACCCGCTGCACTTTGCGATGGCGATCGTGCTGAACCTGACCATCGGCCTGATTACGCCACCGGTAGGCGGGGTGCTGTTCGTGATCACCTCGGTCAGTCGCCTGAAGTTCGAAAGCATCGCCCGCGCCATCATGCCCTTCGTGCTGGCGGAAGTGCTGGTGCTGGTGCTGGTGATCCTGTTTCCCGCAATCAGCCTGATGGTGCCCGGCTGGTTCGGTTTCGCGCGCTGACGCTATCGCATGGCGCATTCGTAGCATCAATCTTGAACGTACAACAACACTGAGGAGAATTCCATGCCAATGCAGAAACGCAGAACCCTGCTGTCCGCCATCGCCGCCACGGCAGCCACGCTGGCGGTCGGCCCGGCGCTGGCCGCCAGCGAACAGATCGTCCTGAAATACGCGCACTTCCAGCCGGCGCGCGACGATTCGCCGCAGCACAAGGCCGCGCTGCTGTTCAAGGAATACGTCGAGAAAAACACCAACAACGCGATCAAGGTCGAGATTTACCCGGCCAACCAGTTCGGCAAGGATGCCGAAGTGATGGAAGCGATCAAGCTGGGTACCCTGGAAATGGCGGTTCCGCATGACGGCGCGATTGCAGCGATCTTCAAGCAGATCGCGGTGCTCGGCATTCCGTACCTGTACGAAAACCACGCGCATGCATGGCGCGTCTATGACTCGCAGTTCGGCAAGGATTTCGCCGACCTGATGCTGCAGAAAACCGGCGTGCGGATGCTGGCGCTGGCCGACAACGGCGTGCGTCACTTCACCAACAGCCTGCGTCCGATCAAGACCCCGGCCGACCTCAAGGGCATGAAGATTCGCATCCAGCCGAGCCCGGTGTTCAAGGCGCTGGTCGAAGCCTTTGGCGCCTCCGCCTCGGCGGTGCCGTGGGCCGAACTGCCGACGGCCCTGCAGTCGAAGGTGGTGGATGGCCAGGAAAACGGCGTCACCAACATCCTCGCCGGCAGCCTGTACCAGTACCAGAAATACGCGACGCTGGACGGCCACGTCTGGAGCGTCCACGCCTATCTGGTCAACGACAAGTTCTTCAAGAAGCTGACGCCGGCGCAGCAGAAGGCCATTGTCGAAGCGACCGCGATTGCGCGTGATATCCATCGCAAGATGACCAGCGAGCAGGATCTGAGCGCCAAGACCACACTGACCAAGCTCGGTATGGAAGTGACCGAACTGACGCCGGCCGAAGTCGATGGCTTCCGCAAGATCGCCCAGCCGCCGGTGCGCGCCTATGTCGAGAAGGAAGTCGGCAAGGAATGGGTCGGCAAGCTGATGACGGCGATCGACGCGAACCGGAAATAAGTCGTGATGGCGCCAGCCGGGGACAAGGTCGTGGTCATCGACGATGGCTACGACCGGTATGACACCGAGAAAGCCATCCTGGCCGTGGCGGGCGCCGAACTGGTGGTGGTTCCCTGCAACGGCGACATCGTCAAGGTGCAGCGGGCGGTGCTCGACGCCAGCGCGGTGCTGGTGCGGGAATCGCCGATCGATGCCGCCGCGATCATGGCGATGCGCCGCTGCAAGGCGATCGTGCGTTACGGCATCGGTGTCGACAATATCGACCTGGATGCCGCCAGGCTGCGCCGGATCGCCGTCGCCAACGTGCCGGATTACGGCACCGAGGAAGTCAGCGATCAGGCGCTGGCCCTGCTGATGGCGGTGGCGCGGCGCGTGGTGACGCGCCACCGGGATGTCCGGCAAGGCGCCTGGAACGTCGGACCGGCGCAGAAAATGCACCGGCTCGCCGGCCAGACGCTGGGCCTGATCGGCTATGGCCGGATCGCCGCCGCCGTCGCCCGCAAGCTGCGCGGCATCGGCATCACGCGGGTGCTGGCGCACGATCCGTTCACCGCCTTGCCGGAGTCGGTCGCCGCCGCCAGCGTCGAAGACGTCTGCCGCGAGGCCGACATCATTTCGCTGCACGCGCCGCTGACCACTGGCACCCGCCACATCCTCGACCGCGAGCGGATCGCGCTGCTGAAACCGGGCGCGATCATTGTCAACACCGCGCGCGGCGGCCTGATCGACGAAGCCGCGCTGGCGCAGGCGCTGCGCGAAGGGCGGCTGTTCGGTGCCGGCCTCGACGTGTTCGCCGAGGAGCCGGTGCGCGGTGACAACCCGCTGCTGGCACTGGACAACGTGGTGGTCTCCGACCACACCGGCTGGTATTCGGAGGAATCGGTGCAGGAGCTGCAGCGCAAGGCAGCCGAGGAAGTCGCCAGGGTGCTGGGCGGAGGCACCCCGCTCAACTGGCTCAATCGCTGGGATTAACCCGGCCGGCGGCGCCGGCCGATGTCATGAACCGCCCGCCAACCGGGAGTGGCAGAACGCCGGTGGCGGGCTTGCGGCATTCACACGAACTGAAGGAGCATGGATATGGAACTGGATCACATCATTGCCGAACTGGGCAAGGTCGCCACCGCCTCGGTGGCCGACGCGGTTGACAAGGTGGCCGGCAAGCGCGGCTACATGTCGCACGAAATCAAGCCGCGCATCAATGACAAGCGGATTTGCGGGCCGGCGGTGACGGTGCTGGAAACCGCGACCGACGAAGTGCTGCCGCCGCAGCACGCGCTTGACCTGATCGACGAAAGCCCGGCCGGCAGCGTGGTCTGCATCAGCATCGGCGGCACCGTCGACGTCGCCGTCTGGGGTGGCCTGATGACGGCCGGCGCGGTCGCCAACCAGCTGGCCGGCGCGGTGCTTGACGGCGGCGTGCGCGACATCACCGAGATACGCCGTGACTACGGCTTCCCGGTGTATTCGCGTAGTGTCTCGCCCGGCACCACGGTGGGCCGCTACAAGACCGTCGCCGCGCAGGTGCCGGTGGAAATCGGCGGTGTCATCGTGCATCCGGGCGACATCATCGTCGCCGACATCGACGGCGTCGTGGTGGTGCCGCGCCAGCATGCCGAGGCGGTGCTGGAGATGGCGCAAGAAATCGACGCGCGCGAACTCGAACAGGCAAAGCTGATCATTGCCGAAAAATCGCTGCGCAAGGGCCTGGCCAAGTACGGACGGATCTGAACATGGCGTATCCGGACATCGTCGCGCTCGGTGAACCGCTGATCGAACTGAATCAGACGCGCCCGGGCGAATCCTCCTATCAGAAGGGCTTCGGCGGCGACACCTCGAACTTCCTGATTGCCGCCGCCCGCCAGGGCGCATCCTGCGGCTATCTGACCAAGGTGGGCGACGATGCTTTCGGTGACATGTTCCTGCGCCTGTGGCAGGACGAAGGCGTCGACACCAGCGGTGTGGTGGTGGATGGCAGCGCGCATACCGCCGTGTATTTCGTCACGCACGACCAGACCGGCCACAGCTTCAGCTACCTGCGCGCCGGCAGCGCCGCCAGCCGCATGGCGCCGGGCGACTTCGACCTGCAGCGGATACGCGGCGCGCGCTTCCTGCATGTGTCCGGCATCAGCCAGGCCATCAGCGCCAGCGCCTGCGACACGGTATTCGCCGCCATCGACACCGCGCGCGCCGCTGGCGTGGCGGTGTCCTACGACTCCAACCTGCGCCTCAAGCTGTGGCCGCTGGCGCGCGCCCGCGCGGTTATCCGGGAAACCATCGGCCTTAGCGAATATTTCCTGCCGAGCATCGAAGACGCCCAGGCGCTGGCCGGCGCGCAGGACCCGGACGCCATCCTCGACTGGTGTTTCGCCGCCGGCGCCAGGAACGTACTGCTGAAGCTGGGCCGGGACGGCGTCATCGTCGCCAGCAACGACCAGCGGCAGCGCATCGCCGGATATCCGGTCGACGCGGTCGACGCCACCGGCGCTGGCGATTGCTTCGCCGGCGCGCTGGTGGCGCGACTGGTGGCCGGCGACGACCTGCTGGCTGCGGCGCGCTACGCCAATGCGGCGGCAGCGTTGACCACCACCGGCTACGGCGCGGTGGCGCCGATTCCGCGCGCCGCGCAGGTGCATGCGTTGCTGAAGGGCTGAGGGTGTGGCGGCCGGCGCCGCCGACTCGTATAGGCGTATAGTTTTCCGGGGCGGCCGCCGGTCCGCGGCCCGCTGGCCGGCGCGCCGCAGCGCCATCCGGAGCCGCCATGCTGAACCTCGCCCGCACCATCCACACCATCGACGCCCACACCGGTGGCGAACCCTTGCGCATCGTCGCCGCCGGCATGCCGCCGGTGCCGGGCGCCACCATCCTCGAACGGCGCGCCTGGCTGAAGCGGCATCGTGACGACCTGCGTCAGTTCCTGGTCAACGAACCGCGCGGGCACGCCGACATGTACGGCGCCTATCTGCTGCCGGCGGTCAGCGCGCAGGCGGATTTCGGCGTCATCTTCTTCCACAACGAGGGTTACAGCGACATGTGCGGGCACGGCATCATCGCGCTCGGGCGGGTGCTGGTCGAACTGGATTTCGTCGAGCGGCAGGTGCCGGAAACGCGCATCGGCTTCGATACCCCGGCCGGCTTCATCGAAGCCTGGGTGCAATGGGATGGCCAGCGCGCCGGCCGCGTGCGCTTTCGCAACGTGCCGGCCTTCATCTACCGGCGCGATCTGGAAGTGCAGACGCCTTCGTTCGGCAAGGTGATCGGCGACATCGTGTTCGGCGGCGCCTTCTACTACTACCTCAACGTCGAACAGACCGGCCTGGCGGTGCGGCCGGAACAGGTGCGCGCGCTGATCCAGCTCGGCGCCGAAACCAAGGCGGCGGTGCAGGCGGCGGTGGCGATCCGGCATCCGCTGGAACCGGGGCTGGACCAGCTGTACGGCACCATCATCGACGGCGCCCCGAACGCCGCCGGCGCCGACCAGGCCAACGTCTGCATCTTCGCCGACCGCGAGGTCGACCGCTCGCCGACCGGCACCGGCACCTCCGGCCGCGCCGCCCAGCTGTTCCTGCGCGGCCGGCTGGCGCTGGACCAGCCCTACGTCAACGACAGCATCGTCGGCAGCCGCTTTTCGGTGCGCGTGACGGCGCCGGCCAGGGTCGGCGAATTCGACGCCGCGCTGACCGAAGTCTCCGGCGAGGCCCACATCATGGGCATGAACCAGTGGCTGCTGGAGGATTCCGACCCGTTTCCGACCGGCTTCTTCCTGCGCTGAGGAAATTCAAATGGGGGAGTATGCGATTATTTCTCGCTTATGGTGTCCGGAAGCGGGCGACATGTCGGGGAGTATAAGAATTGCCGTCAGTGATACGGGTACCCGGCCGCGAGCTGGCGGGATCCGCACTGTCACCAATCACTCACCCTGCCGTGCTCTGCTCTGGTGCGACCTGGACAGCCAGGCGCAGGCCGAGGGCCTTGAGCACGGCGGACAGGCTGCGCAGCTCAGGATTGCCTTGCGGCGACAGCGTGCGATAGAGCTGGTTGGCGTTCAGCTCGGTTTCCTTGGCGATGGCACGCACACCGCCATGCGCTTGCGCGATCTGGCGCAGCGCCACCAGCAGGTCGGCAGGCTCGCCGTCCTGGAGAAGCTGATTCAGGTACTCGGCCGCAAAAGCCGGGTCTTCCCGGAACAGCTCGGCCATCGCTTCGTTGTGGCTGCGATCTTTCATGCTGACCTCCGTTGCCAGTCGTTCCAATACTCAATGGCGCGCTCGATGTCGACGTCTTGAGAACCCTTGTCACCCCCGCACAGCAGCAACACCATCACGGCACCGGCCATCGCGTAGTAAACGCGGTAGCCCGGTCCCTGGTCGATGCGCAACTCCCACACACCTTGGCGGCAGAACCTGTGATCGCCGAAATTGCCCGCCTCGACACGGTTGATGCGCTTCACGACCTGGCCCTTGGCAATCGGATCGCGCAGCTTGCGCAACCATTCCTGAAAGAGGTCGCGCTCATCTTCGGTGAGGTAATGGCGGACGGTGAACATACGGCCATTGTCGTTTATAAACGGCACAAAAACAATCCCTACTCCAGCGGCAGGGCCGCGCTGGCATCGTGGAGCAGGCTCATGGCCTCCAGCGTGCGCACCCGTCCCACAATCGGGTTCTGGTGTCGTTGCTACCGCCCACGATTAGCGCCTTCACGTCCTGGGGGGGCGGGAAAACGAAAGGCAGCGCTCATGCACCGAACACTCTTCCAACGCCAGCTATTCACTCGACTGCTCGAAGGCCACGGCACGGCTCGGGCGTACTGCATCGCACGAAGGTGCGATGCGTGCGGCTATTGACGCGCCGGTCAAGGCCGAAAGGATCAAGATCGATGGCGGAGAAGCGCAGCTGCCGGTCCGGAAGGTGGCGGGAATTTTGCGCGGCGCCCTCGATCGCCCGGTTGGTTCGCATGGTGCGCAGTCCCGAGTGGATATTCAGGACGGCATACACGCCATGCGCTGCGGCCCAGGCTTGCGCCCAGGCGGCGAGGAACAGGGTATCGATACTGGGTAAGCCGACGACGTTCCCGGCCCGCACGTCGCGCAAGAGCCATGCCGCCGCGCGATACCCTTCATCGGTACGCAGGTCGATCAAGCACCGCTCCTGGTTGCGCTGCATGTCGATGACGCAAGGCTGGCCAGCCTGGTCATCGGCAGCTGCCGGAAGCGCCAGCACACCGGCGCCGCCGGCGGCGGCCGTAGCCGCGCCAGCGGCAAAGGACTTCAGGAACTGGCGCCGACCAAGCATGCTACAGGCGCCCCCAAGGATTCTTCAGCAGATCGCGCAGGATGTTGGCCGGGATCGATCCTGACTTGGTAGGCGTCGCCTTAGCCACCGGCGCGGCCTTGGCCGTTGCCGGCCGAACGCAGCCGGTATACATACCACCTGCAGTCATAGGGAATTCTCCCTTGAAGCCATTGTTATAGGCAACGATCATCCTGTAATCGGACGAAGTTGGACCTGGCGTCGAAGTCCAAATCATGAAGCCATCACTGGCACCCCAGCCAAACCCCTTATACGCACCAGAATCGTACAGAGCAGCAGCTTCATTGAAGGTCGGCAGCCTCCAGCCCAGTCCACGGTTGGAACATGCTTGAGACGTTTCGAAGCCGGGGATTTCCGGATACCAGCGCCCGCGCGTCATATCAATCACCCACTCCAAGCCGCCATAGAGCAACTTCGGCGGCGGCGGTGGCGGCGCCGGATCGGGGTCGCCGCCGGTCGGCGGCGGATCGAAACGGAAGTCGCCCTGTTCGGCCAGGATGTAGCGGGTGAGGGGAATGACCTTGCCGGTCTGCGTCACCATCGTGGCTGTGGATGGGGACGAGAAGTCGATGCTGATCGATCCCGCTGCGGGATCCAGCAGCGCGGCATTGCGCTGACCGCCGGTCAGCGTGATGCCGTTGCCGTAGACGCGCAGATAGCCTTCATAGGCGGTCGTGTTCTTCATCGGCGTCGGCCCCGACACGTACCATGTCGGTGCGCCGCTGTCGTTGTACATATAGCCCGCCAGGTACATCATGTCCTTGCCGGTGTTCGGGTCTTTCTGGACCTCGATCGACCAGCCCCGGCCGCCCTCGGCGGCGTTGTACCACCAGCCGTTTTGCAAGGTGACGGCCGGCGTCGGCGGCGTGTAGCTCGGCAGCGGGACCGGCATCGCCGGCGGGTCGAACTTGAAGTCGCCCTGTTCGGCCAGGATGTAGCGGGTGAGGGAAATGACCTTGCCGGTGTGCAGGGTCATGGTGGCGCTGGTGGCGCTGGGGAAGTTGATCTTGATCCGGCCGGCATCGCCGCTGGTCATGGTCGCCGGGCGAGCCGGCCCGGTGAGCGTGATACCGCCGCCATAGGTGCGAAGGTATCCGCTGTAATTGGCATCATCCTGCATCGGCGTCGGCCCCGACACGTACCAGGTCGGCGTGCCGTCGTCGTTGTACATATAGCCGGCCAAGTACATCATGTCCTCGCCAGTGCGAGGGTCTTTCTGGACCTCGATCGACCAGCCCCGGCCGCCCTCGGCGGCGCTGTACCACCAGCCGGTTTCGGGGAGTGCTGCGCGGGCCAAGGCGGCAGTCCACAACAAGCACGCCGTCACGATTAAACGAGTCCATCGAATAGCCATCTTTACCCCTCTTTTAGTGCCGGAAAGAAATTAATAAAATTTTAGCATCGGCCTTGAGATGGCTATAAATATTGGATTTTGCCCGCGGTGTTGCGGTCCATCATTTTTCGGGGAGGCCGCAACGTGACATTTGCGGCATTGCTGGAGCAATTTCGTGTCGGTGCGAAAATGACGGGAGTATGTGATTATTTCGCGCTTTCAGCATCCGGAAGCGGACGGCATATCAGGGAGTATGTGAATTGTCGTCAGCGTACCGGCGTCATCCAGGGCGAGCCTGCGCGAGCACCGCAGCCCGGAAGTTGTCGGGCAAGGCGTTGGGAGTCAAATCGTCGACCGGCACCCCGAGCGGCTTGCCGGGTTGGTGACGGATCGCGGCACGGTTCGACGCCAGGGCTTCAGCGGGTTTCAAGTCTTCTTTTCCCGCAAGAATATCCGGGTGCCGTGCAAGCGGTTTGACCTTGTCGCGCAGTTCCTTGCAGAAGCTCCTGGCCCGTGCCGGGTTGTCCTTGCCGATGTGGCGCACGATGTCACGCAAATCCTCGCGGGCCAGCGGGCGCCACTCGATGCGGCAAGGCGGCGATGTCGGCGTCCATTCCGGCCATCAGTTCATCGTCATGAATGTTCGGCCGGGGATCGTCGATGGATGCCTGAATTTCGCCGGCCAACCAGTGGTTGTAGGCGGCGTCTTCGTGCGCCTGGCCAGGCTGGGCCTTGAATCGGGGGACGGGAATCGCCGTCAGCGATACGCCCGCTGCCGCACCCACTTGGTGGCGATCCATTTCTCGCCGCGCTCGACCGGTTCGCCGCCGTGGTAGGTGAGCGGGTCGATCTCGCCGGCGGCGTCGCAGTAGGAAAAATACACCGCGCCGCCGCGTGTCGGCGCCACTGACAGGCCGAGCTTCGGGAATACCGTGCCGCCGCCGGCTGCGACCTCGTTCAGGTAGACCACCAGCGTGGCGATGCGCTGGCCGCCGCGCGCGATATGGGCGGCGCTGCCGGGTTGTTCGGGCGGGAAATAGTCGTAGTGCGGCTTGTATTCGCCGCCGACCTGGTAGTTCAGGATCTGCAGCCCTTCGCCGTTTTCCACCGGCACCCGCATCAGCGCGGCGATGCGGGCGTCGAGGCGGGCGATGAACGGTGTTTCGTTGAGGCCGAAGAAGGTGCCGCTGCTGGTGCGGTGCGCGTGGATTTCGGCGCGGCCGGTGGCTTCATCGACGGTGGTCGAGCGCGCCAGCTTGCTGCGCGACAGCTCGATCAGCTGCGCGCATTCGTCGGCGCTGAGGACGTTGCCGAGCACCACCACGCGCGGCGCCTGCAGACGCAGCCGCACTTCGATGCGGTGGCCGTCGATGTCGATGAGATTGCCGGGCAGCGGGCCGCCGGCTTCGATGCCGGCGGCGGCCGGTTGTGGTGGCTGCGGCGGCTGCGGCGCGGCTGCGGCGGCGTAGCCGGGCAGGCGCGTGACCACTTCGCGCTCGGCGTCCGCGCGGCTGAAGCGGTGCTGCAGCAGGGTGTCGATCAGCGTCTGCGGCAACACGCCGCGCGCGATGTTTTCCTCGATCCAGGCGATCCATTCGGGGGCCATGCGTTCTCCTTCGGGTGCCGGGCCGGCGCGGCGGGGGAAACCGGCGGCGCGCCCGCCGCGCTCCCGAATATACCCGTTCGCGGTTGCCGCCGGTGGTATATTGCGAGCCGGATTGCCGCTTTGCATCGGCCTGTTCCGCCGCCGTTCGCCGCCCGTCGCGCGCCCGTTTTTCCGGACCCATCATGTTCGACAAACTGCTTCGCCAATATTCCCGCGCGTCCGAGCCGGTCGCGCTGCTGACCGCGCTGGTGGCGGCGATCCGGCCGCGCCGCGCCGGCAACGTGGCGCAGGCGACGCGCCGGCTGCGCGCGCTGACCGACCTGCTGGCGGAGGACGAGGAATGCCGGGCCATCGTGCGCAGCGCGATCGTCCGGCTGATCGGCCAGCGCCGCCATCTGCTGCTGTACGTCGAAACCGGCATCCTGCCGAATTCCGGCTTCTTTTCCGAGACCGCGCGCCGCGTCAACCACAAGCTGCTGCCGGAGGAGAGCGATCCGACCTATATGCGCGACGCGGTGCGGCGGATTTTCCGCAAGCCGGGCGATGCGATCTGGGTCAAGCGGCTGGCCGGTTCGACCTGGCTCGGGCTGTTTGCCGCGCTGCGCTTTGAGGACGAGCCCGAGTTCCGCGAGCAGGCGCTGCCGCACGCGATCCACCAGCTGCTGGAAGCGCTGCGGATGCTGTCCTTCCACATCTCGGCGCTCGGGCTGGACCGGGAACTGATCCACGTCGAGCCGAGCCTGGAAAACGTCGATTCGGCCTTCCTGTCGCAAAACGAGATCACCCGCGAATATGTCGCCGACTACGCCGCCTGGTGGGCCGATCCGGAGGCGCCGTGGCCGACCGCGACCCGGCTCGAAGTGCAGCTGGCTCAGTGCCACGACGTCAGCCGGCGCATCCGCGCGCATGCCGCCGAACACGGCACCAGCGTGCGCCTGACCTTCACGCTGGAGCGGTTGCGCCAGCATCTGAAGCGCAGCGAGGAATTGCTGGAACTGCTCGGCGCGCTCGGCAAGAGCCGCACGCTGGCGGCGGCCGGCCCGGCGCTGGCGCGGCTGTTCGCGCAGCTGGTGGCGGCCGAATGCCGGCGCGACCAGTTGCGCCATTACTGGCGCCAGAACATTTCGCTGCTGGCGATGCGCATCACCGAAAACGCCAAGCGCACCGGCGAGCACTACATCACCGAGCGGCGCGACGATTATTTCGCGCTGCTGCGTTCGGCGCTCGGCGCCGGTTTCATCATCGCCTTCATGGCGGCGATCAAGATCCTGATGGGCAAGCTGCACGCGGCGCCGCTGGTGGAAGGGCTGATGTACTGCCTGAACTACGGCCTCGGCTTCGTGCTGATCCACATGCTGCACTTCACCGTCGCCACCAAGCAGCCGGCGATGACCGCCAACGCGCTGGCGGCCAGCATCCAGGACACCGGCAACGGCGGCAAGAGCCTGGACGACCTGACCACGCTGATCGCCCGCACCGTGCGCAGCCAGCTGGCGGCGATCTTCGGCAATCTGGCGCTGACGGTGCCGACCGGCATCGCCATCGGCGTCGCCTGGCATTATCTGTTCGGCCAGCATTTCGTCGATACCGCCAAGGCGACCACGATGCTGAAGGACATCGATCCGTTTTCCAGCGGCGCCTTCTTCTACGCGATGAACGCCGGCTTCTGCCTGTTCCTGTCAGGGCTGATCGCCGGCTACTATGACAACGCCGCCGCCTACAACCGCATCCCGCAGCGGCTGCTGCAGCTGGGCTGGCCGCGCCGGCTGTTCGGCGAGGCGCGCATGCGCCGCTTCGCCGGCTACATCGACCGCAACCTGGGCGCGCTGGCCGGCAATTTCTATTTCGGTTTCCTGCTCGGCGGCATGTCCACCTTCGGCCTGCTGATCGGATTGCCGATCGACATCCGCCACATCACCTTTTCCGCCACCAACGTCGCCTACGCGCTGGTGGCGTTCGACTTCGAGCCGGACCGCCACCTGCTGCTGATGGGCATATTCGGCGTCGGCGTGATCGGCCTGACCAATCTGGTGGTCAGCTTCGCGCTGGCGCTGCTGGTGGCGCTGCGCGCGCGCGGCGTCAGCGCATTGCAGGGCACCGGCCTGGTCGGCAAGCTGCTGCAGCGGATGTTGTTGCAGCCGCGCCAGTTCCTGCTCCCGCCAAAACGACAAAAACAGGGAGTATCGGTCAAATCCTGAATTTGGGAGCGCGCAAGCGGCGACCTGCTTAGGGAGTATATGCCGTGCCCCGGCGTCGGCGCGGTTGCCGTTTTCACCATTTTTTCGTACGTCCGTGCTATTCTCCCCGGCAGAACCGGATCACCGGTCTGCGAGGAGACAGCATGACGGCTTTCACCAGTCACGGCGTACCGGTACGTCAGGGCAGGGACCATCTGCACGTATTCGACGGCGGCTTCGCCTACGCCAGTCCGTGGCTGGCGACGCGCGCCACTGCGCGGCCGACCGCGGTGATCCTGCTGAGCGCCGACGGCGCGCCGTTCACCGTCACGGTCGGCGGCCGCCGGCTGCGCACCAACGCGCTGGCACTCGGCCCCAACACCCGGCGCGATCTGGACGCGCGCGGGGTCGGTCTGGTCAGCCTGAATCTGATGCCGTCGGCAGCGCTGTTCCCGGCCTTCCGCGCGCTGCCGGCGCCCGGCGTGCTGCCGCTGGAACGCTCGGCGCTGGCCGGCTTCGATCCTTTCCTGGAGGCGCTGCACACCGGCGGCGCGCTCGGCGCCGCTGCCTCGGAGCGCTTCGACGCGCTGGCGGCGGCCGCGGTGCGGCAGTTTCCGCGGCCGCCGCCGCTCGATCCGCGCCTGTCGCCGATACTGGAAACCCTGCAGCACGACGCCGATGCGCCCCTGCCGCTGCAGGCACTGGCCGGGCGGCTCGGGTTGTCCTACCACCGCACCTCGCACCTGTTTTCCGCCGCGCTGGGGATTCCGCTGAAAAGCTACCTGGCCTGGCAGAAGCAGCTACGCATCTACCCGCTGCTGCTGCGCGATGACGTTTCCCTGACCGAAGTCGCGCACGCCGCCGGCCTGCCCGATTCGGCCTACCTGTCGCGCCTGTACCGGCGCTGGTATGGGCAGCGGCCATCCTTCATGCGCGATAGCAACTCGGTCCAAGTGTTCCACCATGACGCTGGCTATGATCGGCTCTCCTGAATCAAATACACATGGAGACAAGATGACCAACCCAGCATGGCAGTCCTGGCTGACGCGCGGCGGCGGCGCGCTGACGCTGCTCCTGGCGCTCGGCGCCTGCGGCGGCGGCAACGACCAGCCGACCCCGGAAAAACCCGATCCGCTGTTGCGCGCGACCCAGTACGGCAAGATCGCCGGCATCGCCAACACCGAAAAATCCACCTATGCCTGGCTCGGCGTGCCCTACGCCAAGCCGCCGGTCGGCGCGCTGCGCTGGATGCCGCCGGCCAGCCCGGACGACTGGCAGGAAACCCGTAGCGCCAAGGCTTTCGGCCACTCGTGCGCCCAGCCCGGCAGCTTCTACGCGCCGCCGAAGGCCGATGACGGCTTCAGCCGCGACATCGCCTTCACCTTCGGCCAGCAGGTCGGTTCGGAAGACTGCCTGACCCTGAACATCTGGCGTCCGGCCAGCGAGGAAAAGGATCTGCCGGTGGTGGTGTGGATCCATGGCGGCGCCAACACCGTCGGCTATTCCAGCAACCCCGGTTATGACGGCGCCCGCTTCGCCAGGACCAACAACGCGGTGGTGGTGTCGGTCAATTACCGGCTCGGCGTGTTCGGCTGGTTCCGCCATCCGGCGCTGAAGACCGGCGACGCGCTGGCCGATTCCGGCAACTTTGGCACGCTCGATTTGCTGAAGGCGCTGGAATTCGTCAACAAGAACATCGCCGGTTTCGGCGGCGATACCGGCAACGTCACGGTGATGGGGCAGTCGGCCGGCGCCTGGAACACCTACGCGATGATGCTGTCGCCGCTGACCAAGGGCAAGAACCTGTTCCAGAAGGCGGTGCCGCTCAGCATGGGCGTGAAGATTTCCAGCACCACCGACGCCGGCGTCTATGCCGCCAGCGTGCTGGCCAAGCTGCTGGTGATGAGCGGCCAGGCCACCGCCGAGACGGTGCAGGACCACATCGCCGGCATGAGCACGGCGGAAATCGCCAAGTTCCTGCGCGATGCCAGCGCCGACCTGCTGGTGCTGCTGTCGTCCGGCCAGGCCGACAACATCGGCGACGGCACCGTGCTGCCGGCCGATCCGGTCGCGGCGGTGGCTGCCGACGAGTACCGCAACGTGCCGCTGCTGGCCGGCATGACGCACGACGAAGGCAAGATGTTCCTGCAGACGCTGTATCAGGTCGACGACGCCCAGCGCTTCCTGATGATGTACGACTTCGATCCGGATCACCCGGACGCCGCCGGCGCGCCGACCATCGCCGACGTGCTGAAGCCGGGCGTCACGGTCGATACCTATAACGCCGCCGGCGCGGGCGCCACCGCCAGCACCTTCGCCGCCTCGATCGACGGCGCCCTGAAGCTGTTCCAGGCCAAGCAGCCGAAGACCTACGCCTACCGCTTCGACTGGGCGCAGGGACCGGAACCGTGGAAGACGCTGTACGGCGCCGGCCACGGCATGGACGTGCCTTTCGTGTTCGGCAATTTCGGCAAGGGCCTGTTCTCGGTCAACTATTCGAGCGCCAACAAGGGCGGCCGCGAAGCGGTGTCGGATGCGATGATGCGCAGCATCGGCGCCTTCATGAAGACCGGCGACCCGAACAACGCCGCGCTCGGCGTCACCTGGTCGCCGTGGACGCCGGCCGGCACGCCGAAGCGCGTGGTGTTCGACGCCAGCCTGACCGACAAGAAGATCACCGCAGAGTGACGATCGACGCGGGCCGGCGTGGCATCCGTCGGTTCGCGACCTGCCTGGGAGGCGGCTTCGGCCGCCTCTTTTTTTTTGCGTTTTCCCCGAGGGCGCCGTTGGCCTATCGGCGAGGTCGGGAGTATTGGTCAATTTACAATGTATTACGCCCGTCACAGGCTGGCATCACAGGGAGTATCCAGGCTTGCCGGGGGGAATCGGCAAGAAATCGGCGACGTTGTAAAAAGCATGAACTGCGACACATTTGTTCACAACTCGCCGCCAAAACACTGATATGCTGGCGTCGTTCATTCCCTTACGGAAATAATTTCCCTCCATCAATCCCGTTCCCGGCCGTTGTCGCGCCGAAACGGCGGTCGCCGCTGACGGCGCCCGCTGCCGACAGCGATCCGTCGCCAACACTTCCTTCCCTTTCAGACCCGTCCGCCATGCATTTGACCACCGCTCCCGATCTCTCGGCCGGCACCGATCCCGGCTCCGCGCCACCGCTGGAATTCCTGGTGTTTACGCTCGGCAGCGAGGAATACGGCGTCGATATCCAGAAGGTGCAGGAATTGCGCGGCTACGACAGCGTCACGCAGATCGCCAACGCGCCGGAGTTCATCAAGGGCGTGGTGAATCTGCGCGGCATCATCGTGCCGATCATCGACATGCGCATCAAGTTCAACCTGGGGCAGCCGGGCTACGACCAGTTCACCGTGGTGATCATCCTGAACCTCGGCGGACGGGTGATCGGGATGGTGGTCGACAGCGTGTCGGACGTGATCACGCTGACCCCCGCACAGATCAAGCCGGCGCCGGAAATGGGCGCGGCGCTGAACACCGACTATCTGGTCGGGCTGGGCACGGTCGATCAGCGCATGCTGATTCTGGTCGACATCGAGCGCCTGATGGCGGAAGAAATGGGCTTCATCGAAAAACTGGCGGCCTGACGGCGGCTGCACGCATTCTTACTATTCACAGTTCGGAGAAATCATGTTCGGGAACGTAACAATCAAGCTGCGGCTGGTGGCGACGATGGCCTTCATGGGCATCATGCTGATCATCGGCGGCGCGATGGGCGTGTATGGCCTGCAGACCACCAACGACACGCTGAAGGAGGTCTACAGCAATCAGCTGGCGTCGGCCGACGCCATCAATACCTCGATCATCCGGCTGCTGCAGGAAAGAACCGCGCTCGATCGCGTGGTCATGCATCCGGAAGCGCCGGGCGCCGCCGACACCGTCAAGCGCGCGCAGGGATTCCGCGAACGCTCGAACGAGCAGTGGAAGAAATACATGGCGCTGCCGGCCGGCGCCGAGGAAAGAAAGATCCGCGACGAAGTCAATGCCAAGCGCGACCTGTACCTGCGCGACGGCGCCGATGCGCTGATCGCGGCGATCGGCGGCGGCCAGCGCGAGGAAATCGACCGGGTCATGTTTGAAAAGATGGCGCCGCTGTTTTCCCCGTTCGAAAAGAACGCCACCGAACTGACCGACTTCCAGTCGAAGGCGGCGGCGAAGATGTACCAGGACAGCCAGTCGATGTATGGCACTTTCCGCATGCTGGCGATCGGCGGCGTGCTGCTCGGTCTGCTGGCGGTGGCGGTGTCGGCGTTCTTCCTGGTGCGGGCGATCACCCGTCCGCTGCAGGAAATCCTCGGCCATTTCGATGCGATCGCCGCCGGCAACCTCGGTGGCCGCATCGTCGCCACCTCGACCAATGAAATGGGGCGGCTGATGAACGGGCTGGCGCAGATGCAGCAGGGCCTGATCACCACCGTGCGCGAAGTTCGCGCCGGCACCGAGACCATCGCCACCGCCTCCAGCCAGATCGCCGCCGGCAACCAGGACCTGTCGTCGCGTACCGAGGAACAGGCCAGCTCGCTGGAAGAAACCGCCTCGTCGATGGAAGAACTGACCTCCACCGTCAAGCAGAACGCCGACAACGCCCGGCAAGCGAACCAGCTGGCGGTATCGGCCTCCAGCGTCGCCGAAAAGGGCGGCGCGGTGGTGGCGCAGGTGGTCGACACGATGGGCTCGATCAACGCCTCGTCGAAAAAGATCGTCGACATCATCGGCGTGATCGACGGCAT